>Ga0304728_1000527_pt1 | contig 32481 bp, 30 predicted proteins | sample C_130625_MF_Meta_FD_190476 | JGI IMG/M metagenome (GOLD analysis project Ga0304728, IMG submission 190476) | Freshwater microbial communities from Lake Croche, Canada to study carbon cycling - C_130625_MF_MetaG (v2) (version 2) | ecosystem: Environmental > Aquatic > Freshwater > Lake | place... | reverse complement strand
ATAGTCTGTTCTTGTTCATGGATCCCTCTGCAGCATATGCACCTACCAAATATCCGAAATCGTAATCTAATGGAAGATCTTCCGGAATGGTATAATTGCACGAAGACATGTTTTTCATGTAGACATTCCCAGGTAGAATGTATTGCGCCTTATTAGGTGTTTTTCCTTGTCGAGTATTTTCTTTGAACAATGGAATAATACATTGGCTTTTTTTGTGAGGTAAAACAAACGTCGAACCAGAATGATTCTTGTACCAATGTCGTTCCTGCATAACAGCCTTTGCTTTTTCCAATTCAGATCCATAGACATACTCGGTAGGAGGTAGAATAGTGCGTAGATTGAGAACGTGTTTTTCTGAGTAATCGAGCGCTTTTCTTGATGCGGGCAAATAGTCGCCGACTTTGAGTGCCGCTCCTTCAACCGCCTGAATCTTTCCATCGCGTAGTTGGAGGAAGGATTTGGCTTTGGTTGCGATAACCTCGCGCCCTGCCTTTGTTATGACCTTCAACATGGTGTTGGTGCCGTCTTCGTTGACTACTGGATGCTGTGTAGCGGCTTCAATGCGTTTCCAGACAGTTTCACCGGCTTCATTTGCACATGGAACTTCGTAGAATTCGGAAAGCTCTGCATATGTGGTGTCTTTATCTTTCATGTAGTCCACTTTTTTGGACAATTTGGTCTGCTCTTGTGTAAATTCTCCAATTTTCCGCTTGACGATTTCTTTTTTGGAATTTCTTACAATAATTTCCGCTGCATATACGAGTGAGTTAAGTGTGAGTTGAGTTGTGGGCTCACCCGTAGACTGACCCGCAATAACCCCAACCATTTCTCCCGGATTGACAATTGCCTCCTTGTGCTTCAAAGCAATGGTTTCTAGCAAAACAATAAGTGCTTTGCGATGAAAACGGCGATTGACTAACAAGTCCTTGGGATTCAAGTAGAAGTAATACAAGATTTCGAAAAGAGGAGACACTGGTGCAAAAGGATATTGATTTATCTTGACCAGATTATCTTCGATCAAATGAAAGGCCTCTTGGGGTGTCAAGTCCACGGTGGAATTTGCACCGAGTCCCATCTGCCCCTGGATGTTTGTTATAATGTTTTGGAATGCAACGGGGAGACGCACCACATTCTCATTCTTATTTTTGAAGACAGATTTTACAATGTCGTCGCGTGCATCCAACATCTTTTTAATATAGGCCTGGCACCTAGCGCGACATTCGGGCTTTTGTTTCTTGGCTCGTGAAATCGCACCCTTGGTATAAATAGACAAGAGTTCGCTCTCTTGATCATTTGCACCGATGATGTCGTATTGCATGTAGATGTCTTCCACACTCATTCCAACTAGAGGTAGCGTTTGGTTTTCTACACGAATCGAGTCGAAACCATCATCGCCGTAAGCGAACTGGATGATTTTTCCCTTGCTATTTCGGACAGTCATATCATACTCGACCTTTAAATCTTCCAAACCTTTGATCAAACGTCGCTGGATATATCCAGTGGTCGACGTATCGCGCACCTGAAGACCATTCGCTAGACCGAAATTTAAGGTGGATGGAATTGTTAGATCATACATCTTGGGATGATTCTCTACACCCATAACGTTGATTTCGACGATGGGATCGAGAATCACATTGTTGTATGTCTGAAAATTACGATGAGTTTTTGTCCACTTGATGGCTTGGAGTTTCGCCATCTTCGCCTTTTCGAGAAGGGGGATTTTTTTGGCGAACTGTAGCCCCCATTGACTACAGATGCGCAGACGATAACTAGGTTTGATATGTTTAGTATTCAAATTATTGGATTTCAGTTGCGATTTGGAGACTTTACCGAAAATACCCAGACGAGAACACAACATGGCTGCCCCCTCTATTAGTCGGGGGCTTGCGGATCCAACATCAATCGAGTTCTTGGAAATAGATCCATCACCTGAAAAGTATCCGTTGAGCAGACCCACAATAAAGGGTTCGGGTGCAATGAAAGCATCGGTAGGAACATGTTTATTTTCCGCCTTGTGTCCGACAATGGCCGTTAAGAATTTTGACAAAATCGAACTGCGCCCGGAAATGGTGGTGGTTGTTCCACCAATCTTGTTCATTCGGGATTTTTCTTGATAGGAAATATGGTGTTTATCAAACCATTCACGAACAAATGCACGGATATCTTCGTTGTTGTTGGTTAACATGGTTTGTGATCCATTGCAATTACCTTCGGCCAAGAATAGTCCGATAAAGATGCCGTTTTCTTCGTTCAATGCAAATTGATCGGGAATACGCGTGTCCTTGCGGCACGCGTGATACGGATACACGAATCCGGGTTCAACATGCTCCAAATTTGCAGCACATTGTGTTAATGCACGCTGAAGAGCACTCTTCTTTGTATACGGCAATGTAAATTCCTTGCCGTTTTGTTGATTCCACCAATTTGCCGGAATTTTGATGCGATCTTGCATCGCGCTTTGCATCATGTCCTTGGCCTTGTAGAATTCCGTACCATAGACAAATTCCGATTTGGACAAATGTTTGGAAACGTCGATGGATTGCAAAACGATAGGCGGTTCGCATAATTCACCGTTGACCGGAACGCAGTAGCCCACCTTGATATCGGGAGTCAACATTTCCTTCAATTTCTGTGTTTCTGGATTCCAAATGAGGAGTGATTTGCTTTCTGTAACGATAACGCTTTTTCCGGCTTGCGTCTTGATTTCGTAGACTTGATCTCCTGGATCGTGGCGAGTGATCGCGGTTATCTCGCCCCAAGTAATGTGTCCGTCTTCATCCGTGGTAGGTACGTAGACCGTATTGTTAGGAAGATTTAGGAGTTCCATGTTGCGCTCTGTGAAATGTTGGACATTCTCTTTTTGCACGGTGTTGTCGAGTTGTTGGTCGATCCATTTTCCGATCTCGATATACACGGGGGTTCCGTGATCAATAAGGACAATGGGTGTGTTCCATGCTACCGATTTAACCGCGGTATCAATGAGACCAATACGACCACCCATGGCGTGGAAGAAGAGTTCCGGTGCCGATAATCCCGAAATATAGGAGTTTTCGATGAACCCGCGAGCACCTGGACTGTCGTCGTATTTGTGGAAATGCGGGAGAGTACGATTATCGAACCCATAGGGGATTCGCTTTCCATCTACGTTGGTCTGACCCAAACACGATATCATCTGACTGATATTGATGAGGGTACCCTTGGAACCGGAGTTGACAATCATCAAGAATCGGTTGTTCGCACTCAAACTGGTACGGCCAATTTTGCCCGCTTGTTCGGTAGCCTTGTTGAGGATGTTGTTGACCGAGCTTTCGAATTCCGCGTTGCTCGTATTTGCCGTGTTGTTCTCGAATGTTCCTAGGTGGACCTTGTCGACCAAGGCTTGTACCTCGCTCTTCTGGGTTAGAATAACTTGGCTGATCTTTTGTTGCGTGGTCTTGTCGGCAATCAAGTCGCTGATTCCTACACTATACGAACTGGATTTCATGTACTCCGTGATGATGTTTTGCAAATCGTCGTTGTAATTCGCGCAAGCCATGTTGCCGAAATCGTTGCAAATTCGGTGGAGGATACCCTTGGATGTCGATCCTAAGACGGACTTTTCGAGTTGACCTCGGATGTATTTGCCGTTGCGGATTTCCATGACATTGTTGGATGTCGCGTAATCCTCACCATCTTCAAAGAGTTTCGTCTTGTAAATCATGGTTAGGGGCGGCGTTATTTGACTGAGGACGTCGAAACTGGTTAGTTTGCCGGGGGATTTCTTGGACTTACCTTGTGTAGCTGCTTCTCTGAGTGCCTTCGTATCCACCTTGGGATACATCATTAATAAATTCATCGCATCTCTGGGTGTAAAAGACACCGAGGATCGCGTTATTCTATAAGAACCTAACAAAGAGTCCTGGAAGATGCCAATAATGGGAGAATTATTGGCTGGACTAATCATTTGGTAGGGAATTGCCGCCAAATGTCGGAGCTCGGTTTCGGCGAGCACATTCTGCGGCATATGCATATTCATTTCCATTTATAATGAACATTTTACTGATATTCTACTGGTTGGTTGAACCCGTATATAGAATATCACCTGATCTTTCGAATCAGGATTGGACTGTATCTTAAGCTAACTCTGGATGGCTAATCCTTCATTGTCAACCAATACCCGTTCAGTCTCTGACGCCCTACCATGATCTGCCGTATCGATTTTAGGTAGTAAGCATGCTGATTGCCCAATCCTTCACTCTATAACCATTGGGATCGGCGATTAACCGAGTTCCTCACAACCGTTTCCGGAGGTGAGTGGTGGTGAAGGCTCTAAAGGGGTTTCCAGCAACAAGGTATTTTGCCTATTGATTAATTCACGTATAAATTCTCTAGCTCTTTCTTGTTTATCTAATATCGATTCATATTTACCGACAAATGATGCTTTTACTTTTCCTATAATTACTTTGACAAATTCTTCATTCGTTTTATGGTTTGTACGAAGACGAATATACTTTTCGATGTCATTGCAATCTATAACGATATCTTTAAATTTTTCAAACTTTTTATCCATATGCTGTATCTGGGTTAATTTCATCATTTTGTTTCGATGCTCAGGTGTATTACAACACTCTTTTAACCGTTCAGATATCAAGTTTTTGGTATAATCACTTCTTTTTTGACAAGTTTTGACAGGTTTTGGTGGTATAGTTTCATCTTCAACGGTTTTTTTAGGTGCGTCTTTTATGATAAAACTTTGTCCTCCAGTTGTCAAATTATAACCATTTGGAAATTTAGTGTTGTATTGACATATATAGTCAATTTCACATTCGTTTAATTCAGACACAGGGCATGTATGAAGTAATTCGCAAGTGAAGTTTTCAACACCATATTTCAATAAGGCAGAGTTCAAATACCAGGATTTGTTCTTTTTTGAAGAGTTTGCTTCATGAACATGATCTTTGAATCTTCCCATATATCCAAAAGGTCTATACTTGTCGTGATTCAGACGATGACTACGAGTTTGTCCAACATAAGACTTTCCGTTCGTTATATTAGTTATTTTGTAAATTTCTCCGATTACTTTGTCGACTTCATTTTGATTCAATATCATTTATAATATAGAGAGAGATTTCTTTACGTGATTTTTTCAAATAGACTAGATGGTTATATTAATACTGTACTCCTATGCAATCAAAAGTACAGATTAGTAGACATTACACTGTTTGTCTTGTCAAGTATTGTCTACAACTTAACAAGCAGCCACCTGTTGGGGACAAAATCTATCCCCATCGAAATCAGCATTGTATGGCCGGGTTACACCAACATTCATACGAAAGGTGTCTCCAACCTTCATGACTTTTACGATATGACACATCATCGACATTCTGTGCAAACTGGGTTGTCGATTGAAGAGAATCGCGTCTCCATCCATCATGTGGCGATGGACGATATCGCCATTCTCCAGTCGAATCGATCCACGGTCGACATATCGCAGCGAAATGTGTTCGCCATTGCGGCGCTCCAAGATCTTCGCACCAGGATACTCGTCAGGACCATTCTCAATCAACTTCATCAAGAAGTCGCGGTTTCGATCGTTTACGGCAATGGGTTTGGTAATGTTTTTCGCGATTTTCAAAGGAACACCCAACTGTTTAATGGACAAATTGGGATCACCCGTAATAACCGAACGCGCACTGAAATCCACACGTTTACCCATCAAGTTGCCTCTGATGCGACCGTTTTTCGAATTGAGTCGACCCATGATACACTGCAAAGGTCGGCCAGATCGTTGTGCCATAGGAGCAACACCTTTGATCTTGTTATTAACCACCATGGCAACGGAGTGTTGCAACAGGGTGAACCAATTCTCGGCTACGTTCACATGCGTCTCTGGATTCGCCAACTTTTCGCGCAAAATGTTGTTGGTTTTGATAATATTGCTATAAATGTGTGTCAAATCGTCTTCGGATCTCTGCTGGGCATCGTGTTTTACGGAGGGACGGACTGCGGGGGGAGGCACGGGCAAAGCTTGACAAATCATCCAGTCAGGACGCGACCAAATCGGACTAAATCCCATAAAATGAACGTCGTCGTCCGAAATGCGCTTGAAAATCTTCAGCACAATCTCGGGCGTCAATTTCATGTTGATCTTGTTGTCGCTTTTGTCTCCACCGCCAGCAGCCGATTCCTCGGAAGTATCGATGTTGTCCCACACTGCGAAAATGGTGGCCATTCCTTCCAACTTGACCTTATCGGGTTGTTTGCACCCACATCCATCCTCCGTGTGATCACCACATCGCTTCACCTTGGCGGCGAGTTGCGAGACATAGGTCCATCGATCTTCTGAAGAACGCGTCAAAATGTGCTTGTGTTGATTCTTGCTAATAAGCAATTTACTACACTTGAAACACACGGATCGGCAAATCTTCATAATATCTTTGAGATGTTGGATGGCGAACACGGGACGGGCTAATTCGATATGACCAAAGTATCCCGGAGTATCAATATACGTCATACCATCCGTAGGACAAATCGTACCAGGTTCCAAGACGCCCATTCTGGGATCAAAGAGACCCCCAATAACGGGTTTGTTGTTGATGTATGTATCCCTAGACGTTATCTCTACCACGGAATTCTTGCGAATCTCGTCCGGCGACAAGATACTAAATTGAACTCCAATGATTTTGGATGGCGCCTTGTATTCATTCATTCTTTTCCCCGAAGACGACATGATACTACTATAATATAGAGCGGTAGATTTTATATCCCTTTCTTCAAAAGAGTTGTGAATCAATTTTTAGTCCCCATGATGGTCTAGCTTGTGTTATCGAGCGTCGCAAAATTCGACTGCATTATGCAGCCAATTCAATAACCGGAATATGTATTTGCGCAAATGGTATAAACCCATCGACAGATACCTATGTACCTGTTAGTAGAAAAATCATGCCTTTGTCAAAGAATGAAAAGATCAAGCAAAATTCTCGTCTTCAGAAGAAGAATCAACTAAAACGTCGTGGATCCAATGATTCCGATGGAGAAGACAATATTATTATCAGAAAGGGGGATTCGGATGATGAACGCGATGATTCAGAGGAGGACGAAGAAAATAACGAATATGAAACCTGTAGTGATTCGGAGGAGGAAGAAGAAGAGGAAGATTCTGATTCAACCTATGTACCACCAAAAAAGTCCAAGAAATCGAACAAAAAGAGAGTTGTCGAGGACACCGAAGAAGAGGATTTGGAGGATACCGAAGAGGAAGACGAGGATACTGAAGAGGAGGACGATTCAGACGCAGATCAGGATGAAGAAGACGATGAGAGTTCCGCGGTAGATCCGCGAGAATTGCGCAAAACCATTGCAGCATTGTTTCCTTCGAATTATATTAACAAAAAGGTAAAGGATGATGAAGATCGTAATAATAGATTTGAAACCAAGAAGAATGTGCGATCTTCCAAGAAGAATACGAAGGACAAGAAATCGAGACACGAAAAAAAGCGTCCAACCCGAGGTTCTAAAAGATCCAAGGTGCAATACGATAACGAAGACGAAGAGGAAGATGAAGACGAAGAGGAATACGCAGAGGAAGAAGACGATGATGCAGCTAATAAATTCAGTATTTTTTTTACAGCAATGAATGGAGGAGGTGATCCAGAAGATGAAAATGCTATCTGTGATGATGCCGACGCCAAGGATGACTGCGATAGTGAAGATGAGAGGACATTTATGAAGGAAACTTATGAACCCATTCCTTTGCCTTCTAAATTGCAAACCAATTCCCCGAAATCGGGGATTAAAAAAGGTAAAGACAAAGATTCCAAGAAAAAGTCCAAGGGTTCCAAGGATTCCAAGAATGCCAAGGATTCCAAGAAAAAGGACAAGAAATCGTCAGAAACAGAAGACGAAAAAGAGGATCTATCCGAAGATCCGTCCAAGCCGTCGAGTGTAGAAACCGAATACAGTGAATTGATCGAACTCAAGAAACATCTCCTCGAAAAGTTGGCGAATAAACCCAAGAGTACCATTCTACTAAATGCCATTGAAGAATGCCGTGTTTCGATCAAGAAACTGGTAAAGAAATCGCGCATGAAGAATACCAAGAAGTACTACAAGTTGGTGAACAAGGACGAAAAACCAACGAGCGAAATCGATTATTTCAAGAAGAAGCTCTCGCACAAGGAGCAGATCCGTGCGATGAAAGAGCTCAAGGAAATCAACGACCGAATTCACATCGAAAAACCATACCGTCTTATGTTGCTAGAGTCCAATATTCCCGCTAAATACAAGGCTACTGTTATGCAAAAGTTGAACGTGTTGCGATCTATGGAACCGGGCGACCCGGAATATTACAAATTGAAGACTTGGGTCGATACTTTTATGCGCGTTCCTTTCAATACCCACAAGAGTCTTTCGATCACTCTCAAAGACGGTGTTGAGAAATGCAGTGAATTCATGGAAAACGCTATGGCAACATTGGACACCTGTGTCTACGGTCTACGCGACGCAAAGATGCAAATTATGCAAATGTTGGGGCAATGGATCACAAATCCCGACGCAATGGGATCCGCTATTGCGATCAAGGGACCCCCAGGAACAGGCAAAACCAGTCTGGTCAAGGAGGGTATCAGCAAAATTCTCGGTAGGGAATTTACCTTTATCGCGCTAGGGGGTACGGGGGATGCCAGTTTCTTAGAAGGTCATTCTTATACCTATGAGGGGAGTATGTGGGGTAAGATTGTGCAGATCCTCATTGATAGCAAGTGCATGAATCCGGTTATCTATTTCGATGAGTTGGACAAGGTGTCCGATACTCCGCGAGGCGAAGAGATCATCGGTATTCTAACCCACTTGACGGACACAACGCAAAACAGTCAATTCCACGACAAGTATTTCTCTGAAGTGGATTTCGATTTGAGCAAGTGTCTTTTCATCTTCAGCTACAACGACGAGTCGAAAGTGAATCCCATTTTGCGTGATCGCATGTATCGTATTGAAACCAAGGGATATGATGCAAAAGAAAAGGGGATTATCGCTAGAAACTATTTGTTGCCTAAAATTCGTGAACAAGTTAGTTTTCCAGAGGAGGATGTTATTATTCCCGATGAAACCATTCAGATGATTATTTCGAACAAGGGGATGACCAAGGAAGAGGACGGGGTGCGTAATCTAAAGAGATGTTTGGAGATCATCCATACCAAGTTGAATCTCTTCCGACTCATGAAACCCGAGAAGAATCTGTTTGTCAAGGATATGGATGTAGCGGTGTCTTTCCCGTTTACGGTTAGATCTAAGGACGCCGAGCTTCTAATCAAGAGTGAACAACATCAGAACCAGAGTTTGTTGGCAATGTACTGCTAAATGTGTGCAAAATGGATATATAGATATTATAGTAAAAGTTGTATAGATCTATGGACGACCACACTCTATGCAAAATAAACTCGATGGTTCGCGCATTAGGTGCCTTATCATTTACACATATAGATAACACAAGGGATACAGGTGAAACACGTGAAACAGGGGATACAGAATATAATTCCATTGTTGACTCTATAAAACACTATATCATGAAACATTGTATTCACGATAAAGTATATGATTCTGTAGATATTGGTCCTGAAACGTCTAAAACAATATGTTATTGTAAGAATTGTCATGAGACATTCTCATATCCTTAGTATACACGATGGATGGCTGGCTTATGCTGGGCCGGCCCCGATATAAGAACTGCATCCGGTTTGGTTTTGTCCGCGGGTTCTCAACATATTGATCTGTTTTTCATCTAAACACAAATATCCAGTAGAGTCGCTCAACCCAGACGAAGTATTGCCACAAGACAAACTCGATTTTGTATTCGCGAACGTATCTAATGTTGCATCATTTGTTTGAAATGGACCATAGAGTCCATCGAAACCCCATACTCTCTGTGCGGTTTTCTCCGCAGACGTATCCACAATGAGAAATCGATCCTTCATATCGATGACTTTATTATCCGGATAGGTAGAATAATTTACCGGTCTTAAACTGCGGAATCCTTCAAAGGATGACTGGTTCAAAGAATTCGGAGTATAGGGTACTACATTATACGATGTAGAAAGTGTCATGACCAAAACAATACATAATATTACGATGGCAAGATAAAATCCTACGGACAATTTTGTCATATCTTTATGAATATACATTTTTGTTAGATAAAAATGTATAGGATAGATTAGGTAAACGGGGATCTTCAAACATTCGAATTATTAATATTCGTCAATGCTTTATACAATTTCTGCAAAGGCGATATAAATGGCGAAGCTGCCGGTTCAATGATCGATTTATTCAGTTTATCTTGAATCGACACTATCATACCCGGTATATCATTCAACGCTTGTTGGACTGGCGCGGACAATTTCTCGGTAGATGATGCCAAGAATTTCTGTATACTTCCTAAATATTTCGTTGATATTAAATTCAATACATCTGTAATATCTTGGATTTCTTGGATCGTTTTTTTATTAAACTGGGCATTTGCGTCCAAATAGGCATTCATTGAAGCATCCGCGGCAATATTATTTGATTGATCGGCGATGATTCTTGGATTGATCGATGTTTCTACGTTGTTATAATATTCTTGTTTTACGGGCAAAAAGTACTTATTGGTTAGTGCGGTTCTTGCGATTTGGCGTTTGCATGCATCACCATAATAAAATGTTGGATTACAAACGTCGGCCTTATTCGATGTTTCATAAGAAAATGCTAAATAAAGGGTGCTGAAGAAGATGATATAGACAATAGTTATCGAAACGGATAAAAAATAGCTATGTGAATTGTAAGTATAATAATTAATTGGTATACATTTTGTTATATTTTCCATATAATACAATGCTCTAATTTATTTTACCATCTTGGACCTCGGTAGGTATAAGGTATGGGGGAAAGGGGGGGGGGTTCGTTTATTTACTCGATTGTGTAGTTTGTATCGCACCATTATTCATATAATTGTTTAATACGAATGCTCCGCCCAATTTTGAGATCATATCACTGATTTGTGATAGCCCCTTTTGTATAGAAATTCCTAAATTGGTGGATCCGGCGTTCGACGCAGGAACATCATTCGCAACTCTTTGTTGTAGTAGTGTACTCTGGTCATCCAATCTATACGTTGTTGTATTAATATCCTCTGTAGTAGATTTAATATTATTAACTGCGGTTGCAATACTCTCCGCTTGAGCATTTTGGATGAAATATTGGAACATTGCTTGTGGGTCTTGTCCAAAGAGTGCGGCATTCGATATAACACTAATTCGTGTTCTATATTGATCGATATTTACATACACGTACAAGAGTAAAATGGTGAGAAACAATGCCAGAACGAAGACTAGAACCATGAAGGTTTCGCCCCATTGCATAAAAGAATTCATGACGGGCGGCACAAAATACAAAACCATAGCATTCGAATCTTTACCACTAGTGCTTCCTCTACTGGAATTCTCCGAATTAGACAATACCGGTGGATTGCTCGACGATTTTGTAGATGATCCCGCTGTAGTAGAAGACATATATTCGAGAACAAGACTATACTTCCTATGTATATTATTTACACTATTTATCCACATTTTCATTTATCCATATTCATGAAAACATACATAAACAATTCATTCTATAGATTTTATTAACAGTTTGCATTTAGATGAATACAATTACGAATGAAGAACGTCTAAATCTAAAGAAACTCATCAATGAAACTGAATGTGAAGACAATACATCTACTATACGTAAATTGAAACACAGTGTTTTGATTCGTGATGATATTCGGCGATTGGATACTCTAAAAATGGAAAATGCGGCGATTCGCCAATTGGATCCCGATGGTTTCTTGGTCATGGCGCAATCACAGTGTAGTTTTTTGTATAATCAATACACCGATCTATTCAATAAAATCATGAAAGATGAGCTAGATTTGGCGATTATGACCCGACTATTGTCCGTATTGAAGTTGATCGAAGACGAGAAAGTGGATCAGCACGAGGGATCCGTCTTAGTCGGTCGTATTCTAAAAGAACTCTATTTGGATTCCGCCATCAAACGTGCGGATAATATTGACAAATCCCAAGAATCTACTAAAAAACCTTTGGTTCAAAGTAGGTCGGTGTCTTGGAGCCAATACAAGCGACAAGGCGGCAGACAAGGCAGTATATAATACCCAAAAACCAAATCAAATCAAACCAAAAACAAATCAAAATACAATATAAAAAATATACCTCTTATATTGTATTCATTGATAACATATGTCTGTTTTTGCTGGAGGAACGACGGATCATGCAATGCTCTATCTTTACGTTGACGGCGAAGATAACGAACTAGTGTCTATGTATTCCGCACAAATCGAAAAACATAATTCGGCTGTTATCTCGGATCCGTATCCCAACGCTGGGTTTGACCTATTATGTCCAAGAGAGGATATATTCAACTCCTATCATGCAAAAATGATCGATTATCGAGTTAAAGCGGAAATGCGGATCTACAATGCATCCAAGGAATCTTGGACAACCACCGGATTTTATATGTATCCGCGATCCAGCATTTCAAAGACCCCTCTTCTCTTAGCGAATCACGTAGGTATTATTGACAGTGGTTATCGTGGGTGGCTAATGGGTGCATTCCGATTAATTGGACTGTCTCCGCCCATTTATACAGTTGAAAAATATACGCGACTTTTGCAAATATGTTCCCCCGATCTGCGACCGGTCTATGTGAAACTTGTCCAAGAATCCTTTTTTGAAGAGACGGCTCGCGGAGAAGGTGGATTTGGGTCCACGGGGGTCTAGTATGTATTGATCATTGTATCTTGGACAGGAACTCCTTGATTTTATTCGTTAGTGCCTTGTTCTTTTCGTGCGTCCCATTTTCGATCGTCTTTATCGTATCTTTCTTCAAATTCAGGCGTTTGTTCAATTCCTCTTGGGTTATCTTTTTGAGAATGCGCAACTGGATTATTTCCCGTTTGTCTTCTGGCGAAACCTTTTCAATCTTAGGGGGTGGTCCCGCATTGAATGCATCTAGTTGTTTCGCGCGTTTTGCCGCGGGGTCGACTTGTATTGATCCTTTTTTGTCATGGGATGTTCGGTCGGTAGATCCCTTTTTCTTTAGCACGACAGGAGTCCAATCTTGGGATAACGACATTTTGTATATGGGTGTTATGATTTGAAGTATATTCTATGTAGAAATATACTTCAGAAATATTCGTCTCAATTTTGTGTAATACTCTTGTTTCTCGTTTATGAGAGAAAAGTGTGTGAATACTATATCTATGTATTATATGTAGAAATATGAATATAGATACAGATTCGATAGAACCATTACAAATATACAAAGGCGGATTTTACTATCCCGATTCACCCTCTAGTAAAAGAATCCACAACGAGTCGAAGCATTTTGTCTTCGACCTGGACGAAACTATTGGTTCGTTCACTGAATTACACATACTTTGGTTGGGTATTTCCCATTTGTACGAAGAAGATGCGGGCAAACCCTTCATAGAATCCCAAGAATGTATGAATATTTTGCTGGATCTGTATCCGGAATTTCTGAGATATGGTATTTTAACCATCTTGGAATTCCTCTATTACAAAAAGACAAACGGTCTGTGTGGAAATGTCTACATATACACGAACAATATGTGCTCTAAGTCGTGGGCTACTATGATAATAGATTATATAGAATCCAAGGGTAAATTGATCGGACTCTTTGATAAAATTATCGGTGCGTTCAAAATAAATCGTCTGATTACAGAACCAAAACGAACTACTTCAACCAAGTCTGTCCAAGATTTGATTCGGTGTACGCTATTGCCCTCTAAAACGTCGGAATTCTGTTTTATAGATAATACGTATTTCCCTAAAATGCGAGGTCCGCGGGTTTTTTATATACAACCCAAGGCATATTACCACAGTTTATCCATTCACGATATTATTCGGCGATTTATAAAATCGCCCCCCATGCAAGACCTCTTGTCCACTGATCTATCTTCATGGGATAAACGATTGTACGATTGGTTTATTCATCATGAATACTTTATTGGTCCAAGAATGAAATCGAGGTGTGAACGAGACTTGGACATTCAAGTCTCTAAGAAACTCATGTATCATATAAAAGAGTTCTTTTATTTAGCATTGTATCGTCCCAAGACACAAAAGATGCGTAGTAAATATTCGTACAATGTGTCCAAGAAAAACCGGAGATAGTATTTTGCACCATTGATTTATTGAGCAAAAACCCATATAGATGGTATCAATCATCCATATATAGATGAATGCCCGATAAGAAAAAGGATGTTAAATATTCCGTACAACAAATGCAAATCTTGGACACCCTATTAACCCTCCTGAACTTTAATGGAAATCATACATTCTTATTGATCGATTTAGATGAACGCCAAGAGTTGCAATCAAACATCTTGGACATGATCCCAGAGATTCGCCGGTATTATCCTTCTAGTGGATGTGTTGGATTACACGCGGATGGACGATGCAAAAGACCCTATTTAAGCATTATACGATTCCTCTTGAAATATCATGGACGCGAACTGTATTCTAGCGATTTTTCGATCCCTCTTGGGAATCGAGAATATAAAAAGACCAAGAAATACAGAATCGTATAGTAGGGTCGGGGGGTCGGGGTCGGGATCTTTCGTATATTCCGCGGAATATCGGAAAGATGGTTGGAGTTATTAAACCAATTTCTTTAGGCATTTTTCTGTATATTTTCTAGTTATAGTATGTGTGTAATATTATTTCGTGCTTTTTGGTCAATATACATGCTATATGATAACACGTGCTTTATAAAATACGTGTTATAAGATGAGGGTGGTGGGGAGTGAAATGAATTATGTACATTTTCCCGAAATTATTTTCTAGAGTAAGGATATAAAGCGAGAACAATGGCTGGAGCCCTTTTGCAACTTGTCGCCTATGGCGCCCAAGACGTTTTCCTCACGGGCACGCCCGAGATCACCTTCTGGAAGGTTTCGTACCGCCGCCACACCAACTTTGCCATGGAGTCGATTGAGCAGACCTTCTCTGGCCAGGCCGACTTTGGTCGCCGTGTAACATGCACAATCAGCCGCAACGGTGATTTGTGCTACCGCACGTACCTCCAGGTCACCTTGCCCGAGATCAACCAGACGATGAGCTCCACCCCCAACAGTGTGTATGCCCGTTGGTTGGACTACATCGGTGAGCAGTTGATCGCCCAGGTTGAGGTCGAGATTGGTGGCCAGCGCATCGATCGCCAATATGGTGATTGGATGCACATCTGGAACCAGTTGACGATGTCGGCTGAGCAACAGCGTGGCTACTTCAAGATGATCGGAAACACGACCCAGTTGACGTACATCACGGACCCCAACTTTGCCGCCGTTTCTGGTCCTTGCGCTGCCGCTGGTGGCCCCGCCCAGGTTTGCGCCCCCCGCAATGCCTTGCCCGAGACAACATTGTACATTCCTTTGTTATTCTGGTTCAACCGAAACCCCGGACTTGCATTGCCTCTCATTGCCTTAAAATCTGTAGGGCAGAAAAGTATCCATCCTAAAGTATCCGAGCAATGCTTTAGGGAAAAAATGTTGTGGACTCGGGACAATGAATTTTGTCATTCCCAGATGCTAGTCGCATGTTGCTAAAGCTCAATTAATGATCTTTGGCCACAATGTGGCAACATATCCAAATTGCGGGAAACCCTTAAAGCCGTTTAAAAATAAATATTATCTTTTGAATGTATATAAAAGTAGTGCAATAAGTGAGAGAATAGAAATAATGTCAAAACGATGTTGTAAATGTAAAAATGAGAAACCAGTTGAATCTTATGGTAAATTGAAAAGTTCGAACGATGGATTAAGATATGATTGCAATGATTGTAGAAAAGAATACAGAAATACAATAAAAGAGAAGATGAAAGAAAAGAATACTCTGTATTATGCTGAAAACAAACAAGCTGTTTTAGAAAAGAATAAACAGTATAGAGAACAACATAAAACTGAAATCTACAATCAAAGAAAAGAATATCGTAATCGCGAAGAAGTCAAAAACCATATTAAACAAAAACAAAAAGAATATCTACCTATCCGTAAAGTTAAAATCCAAGAAAAGAGAAAAACTGATCTCAATTTCAAAATGTCTGAAATTCTAAGAAGTAAGATCCATAAAATATTGAAAAACCAAAAAACATCCTATGCAAATTTAATTGGATGCGATTTAGATTTTCTGAAAAAATGGATAGAGTTTAGATTTACAGATCAAATGAGTTGGGAAAATTTTGGAGAATACTGGCAAATCGATCATATCTTACCAATAAATGGATTTGATTTTACGAAAGAAATAGATAAACAGATTTGTTTTCACTGGACTAATTTACAACCTCTAACATCATTAGACAATCGTCAAAAAAGCGATAAACTATTACTCCACCACTACTTTAATAATATTGTTAATATCAACCGATTTAGCAAAATTCAAAACCAATATTTAGGGTACCAAATTGCACGCGAAAGTTTGCAATGGCTGAGATTAGAACTCAGGTATGGTAAAAATCCCACGGATGAAGATGCAATCGCATCTGAAATAGGCAATCCGCAGCCAAGCCTCTACGTCCATTATGATAAGGATATGAGGAAGGTTCAACGACTAAATGGTTATGGGTCTGAGGAGTCTAATCCACTTCTATGAAGACTTAAGATATAGTCTAGTCCCTGCAACGCAAACCTTTCCGAAATAGGAAGGGGGTGCGGGGGAAACCTAGGTTTCCCTGCGTAAATAGTTCGAAAGAACGGGTATAAGTGATTCGTACAGTATCACGAAGTCAAGATCAACATCGATTTCCGCCCCATTGGTGAGTGCTTGTGGGCTGTCTCCACCATCAGCTCTGCCAGCGGCACAGTCTCTGTCTCCCAGGCTTACCAACAATCCCTTGTTGCTGCCTCCTTGTACATTGACTACGTCTTCTTGGACACGGATGAGCGCCGCAAGATGGCCCAGAACCCCCACGAGTACCTCATTGAGCAGCTCCAGTTCACGGGTGATGAGTCGGTCGGATCTTCTTCCAACAAGATCAAGTTGAACTTTAACCACCCTTGCAAGGAGCTCATCTGGGTTGTTCAGCCCGATGCCAACGTTGATTATTGCTCGTCCCTCGAGGGTGGCAATGTCCTCTACAAGACCCTTGGTGCTCAGCCCTTCAACTACACGGATGCCATCGATGCTCTTCCCAATGCCATCCACGCTTTCGGTGGACCCACCGAGACCATTGGATCCAACGCATTCATTGCCTCCAATGGTCTCTTCCAGATGCCCGGTGCCGGTGATGTCCCCGGTGTTACCGCCAGTAATGAGTGGTACCCCACAACGAGTGTGTTTGATCCCAACCAAGGAAATCCCTCTGGTTCGTTCGTCTCTGATGCTGGCACGTTCGTGTTGGCCGAGACGGCTCTTGACATGCACTGCTGGGGTGAGAACCCCGTGGTGACTGCCAAGCTCCAGCTCAATGGCCAGGACCGTTTCTCTGAGCGCGAAGGCTCGTACTTTGACGTGGTTCAACCTTTCCAACACCACACCCGCGCACCTGACACTGGTATCAACGTGTACTCTTTTGCCTTGAGGCCCGAAGAGCATCAACCCAGCGGGTCGTGCAATTTCTCGCGAATTGATAACGCTACACTGCAACTTATCCTCTCATCCGGAACAGTTGCCGGAACTGCCACGGCCAAGGTCCGTGTGTATGCTACCAACTACAACGTGCTCCGCGTTATGAGCGGAATGGCTGGCGTTTTGGTCCGGTTCTTTAAACAACTACAGTTGTTTTTAGAATTTGCCAATGGCGCAGAAAAACAACACGCCACAAACAAGCAGGCAATGTTTGTGGATAACTTCGATTTGGCTCCTGCATTAATAGCCTGTTGTTAGTAAGCTTGTAAGAGCTTGCAAGACTACTTGTTGTTCGGGGACACCCTTAGAGCCTTAACTACTAAGTATACTTGGGAAACCAGTATATGGCGGAGAATAGAACTCCGGTATAGTAATAATGTTAAGGATTGGGCAATCCGCATGGTAATAACCTAAAGACGATTTGTAATTGCTAGTCTACGGTTAGCCGTCAGAGACTGAACGGTAGTCGCTCGATGATGAAGGCCTAAGCAGCCAGAGTCGGGTTAAGATACAGTCCATCCCTCTAGGGAAACTTAGAGGTAGAAGAGCGCCTATTCCAATTAAACGTTTTTGTATTTTCACAAAAAATGCACGATTTTATATTTGTCTATTCAATGCAAATTGAGTAAATAAAAATAAATCTGAAATGCCACAGATTTCAGATTTATTCTATGGTTCATATTCTATTGAGACGCTTCTCTGCTAGAATAGTAGCTTTGGTCTTCTTATATTCTTCGTTATTATACTTTTCTATAAGCTCCGATTTTTTTGTGGCTTTACGTTGTTCGGATTCAGCATGTAATTCTGATTTCGACTTCTTTCCATTATTACATACAATCATTTTGTTTTGCAAAGGTTCTGAAAATGATTGATCTACAGTTTGACCAAAATGCAGATGTATATCGTATAAATGTTTCAATAATCTATCAAGATCATACGTTTTTTTCATATAATTACACTCACCACAGCACGATTTTACATTATCTATGATGTATCCTTTTGATGAATCAACACGATCTAATCCATTTGTATGTGTTTCTGAGTGTATTTTACCACACAGATAACATGAGTCTGAACATGTTTGAAGAAATTCTTCCTGGGTCAATTGAAATTCTAGGTGTTTCTTTTCGGCACGAGTTTTGTATACGTTATACGACCCACTTTTGTGATCTGCAAAACATTCTGAATAATATTGACCTTGAATACAACCCTGGTGTGTCAAAATATGCTTAATACGTTTGATAAATACAGATGAATGTAATGATCCTTTAACATAGTTGCACATTGTACAACAGGGTAGACAATTGTCTGTTATGTATCCTTTTGTTTGATCATTACGATCAATGCCATTGAAGCCTTTTTCTTCCATGCTATTGCAATAATAACATTGACGACTAACAATAGATTGATAGTCTTCAAAAGATATTTCAAAATCTAGATTCTTTATATTTGCGCATCGTTTATAAATACCATATTGAATCGTCTTGTTTCGTTTCATGGAATCATTTATAAGATCCATCTTTTCTTTATTATTTTCGCGCCATTTTGCTGTTTGTTCAGCATTTTTCTTCAAATATTGATCTACACCTACCTTTTCGATTTTTCTTTGTCTATAATTCATTGTTTTCAACACTACTTTATCGTGATTCTTGTCATTCCACACTTGTTTCACTTGTTTTCTTTCCGGTTTTGCCTCATTCTTACGTGCAACTTCATTACGATGTTCTTTGTCGCGTTTTGCATCATTGATTCGATTGATTTCTCTACATTTACTACAGGTTTTGGTAATATTGTTTTTCATCCCCATGAAATGGGAGAGTTCATACTCTTTGGAGCATGTCGTGCATTTTTTAATGGTAGGTTCTTCCATTAAAAATGAATAATACTATTCATATATTGTTTTATATAGGAATCAATTTTATTTGAATATTGGTTTACCATAAAATTCTCAAATAGCTACAGATTATTAACTATATTCTTTTCAATCTTGCTCAACCAGCCGGTTGAGCAAGATTTTTCTTAGCACAATGCAGTTATTTTTTTATCGTATTGTTTCATAATTAAACCTATAGAACGTTGATTTATAGAAGAGATATTTTATGACACTGAATCTTGCTTTCCCGTACGGGAAAGCAAGATTTTCCTTAGCACAATGCAGCAGTGTTATTATTAAAATTGGTTGCAAATAACATATATTAATAAAAAATCTTGCTCCTCCGATCGGAGGAGCAAGATTTCAAATCACGTAATAGGAACAACGAACCCATTTTGTATAAAGATGGGGTTGGTCAATATGATCAACATCATCAATTACTAAGAGAATTTGTATGCAAATATGATTGTATAAAAAAACTCTCCATGAGCGACAAAACTTTGGCGAAAGCCTTGGACAAACCCGTTGCTTATCAAGGATATTATTTCAAGAGGTTGAACTCAAAAATCCAATGTTTTGTATAAACAAATTAACAATTCCCAACTAAATATATTTAAACCGCGGCCTCTATAACCATCCATACAAAACAACACATCAAGCATGTCATATTCGAATCAACGAATCCATACTCAAAATGACCTCCTCTTAACAAACCTCATGGAATTCTACAAGGAAAAACAACACCTCTCTCGTATGATGAAAATTATCAATGGCGAGTCCAAGATTTCCCTAAGAATCGTGGATTGGTTCGTTACCAATTATTCCAAGAAATACTACACGGTATACGAGCTAACAACCGCATTAACCGGAGTAGAACGATTCAAAGTCTACAATGATTACAAGCTCAAACTCAAAGCATATTCCAAGCGCCGATTCGACCCTTTTTGTCGCTGGGAGCGTATTTCCATCCCCTATGACGAAGAAAATTTCATGGAAACCACGATTGGCCAGCTCAATTTCTTCAAGTGGGCCATCGAAAACAACATCATCGATTATATCGAGACACATTACCAAGAGATCGAAACAGATATGAATGAGCGCAACAGCATTTCCAAGAAGCGCATGTCCGAAGAAGAACGCACCGAGCTAACCATTGTAGGCGAAAACGGAAAAACCCGCAAGAAGCGCGAGGAACTCTCCGTTTCGGCATGCAAATGTATTAAAAAAGAGTTGGTCAAAATCGTAGTCAAATTTAATTGAACATCCATCGATTACGTAGCTAAACTATCATCTCATCTCCACCCTCTCTCTACATGGGACAGGAACTCAACGCCCAAATATACTCCAACACCATCAATCCCATCTTCAAAATATAGGACGCCTGCAAATAGAGATACACACCCACATTGCATTGATGTTCCGATAGATTGATCGTGTACATTGTGCCCAATATGATCCAAATAATCAAGAATGTTCGCATCATATATTTCGCTACATTGAACCACGACTTGTCCACCATATCTTCGTATCGAGTCATGTACGATCCATAATACAGAATGGCCACGCACAAGATACACGCCGCCGAAATCAACATATTGTAGACCAGCTTTGTATTGTTCGAATAACAATACAAATCATCATATTGAGTACACACGATATAGATATCGGCCATGCTTGTTAACACCATGAGAATAAGCCCGAATTGATAGATCCAAGAATTCGTGGGATCCATTGACCAACACCGATTTACGGGCTCTACTACCGCAACATAGAGTTCGGCATCGTGAATATCAATCACGGATTGAACCTGGTCTCGTGATTCACCGCCGTTGATAATAGGGTTTTGCAAACTGGAAGCGGACCAAGGGACGATCGTACTAGCACTAATACTCATCTTTCTCATACACTATCTATTATCAGAAGTTTCATAAAAAAGTAAAACATGTAAACGCTGGAGATCAATTTTATTTCATCGGATATTGACGCTGGTTTTCCTCGACCATCAAAGGCCGAGGCATGATCAACGGCACCCTATTTACAATAGACAAGGTATCCATGGACTTCAAGTGAGGGCGGACTTCCGGTTTAGGTTTTACCAAATTCGTGGATCCAATTCCAAAAAGCGCCGACTCAATATCTTCGGGATTATAGGACAGCGTTTCCTTCCCCATATGACTACCACCCAATCCATTCCCGGGTAAAAATGCGGGATCCACGATTCCATAGGGACCGTACGTAGAATAAGCGGTTTGTTTGTTGTATGCCCATTGCTCCATGCAATAATTCCCCGGTGTATTTCGATTTCTTGTGGAGGCCATAGTTAGTATATAGATTAGATATTATTTCCTCCCTTCTTCTAGACCAGCTTCTTTTTCAAACTAACATAGGAATCGTGCGTCTCGGTAAAATCCTCGTGCTTCGTAAAATAACAACACAAACATCGATGAAACAAGGTCATATAATCATATGAAAATAAAACGGCTAAACCAATGGATCGGTCCAACGAAATCATTTTCGAGGCCGCAATATCGTAGAGTTCTTGGAACAAAACGTGTTCGAAGGTTTTCTCATAGACAAAATCCATCATCTTGGATGAAGCGGATTCGTCATAATCTTGTTCATCAAGAGTTATCTCGTCTATATCGGAAGACTCGTCCGTTATAATGGGCGATACCATACAGAAAATCCTCCTCATACAACTACGATACTCTAGATCATTCGAATAGTGCAAAACGGGTGAACTAGTATTATACAACATCTTGGACACAAATGGTAAAATAGGTACTTATTTTATCATTCAATCAAAGTATTTATACTGTTTTACAGTGAAAATAGCTAAACTCTCATCCCGTCTCTAGTAAGTCGAATTGGTGGGGCGGTGATTCTGGTTCATATTGGGATCGGTCGACATTTCACGCGTAGATGAACCGCCGCGCACCCATCCGTCCAAAGCGGCTTCTTCCACGGTGTATTTGGGATCTTGGACACGATCTGTCATCTTAGTGCTGGTAGGATACAAGGTGTATCCCATGAAACTCTGCGACATAATCGTGGATGTACTCTTCAAGTCCGATACCGATTGGCCCTCGAGCAATCGAAGTTCCAGCGCTGGATCGGCCGAACCTCTTCCTAAATAGGGTACCGTGGCAAAGGGACGTTGCATCAATTGCAATTTTCCTAAAGCTCGTTCTTGTTCCGTTTTCAAGTGGAGGATCGAATCCGTGTCGACATTCATTCCAACGCCACTGCCACCAAATGTGGAATTCGGCATAATAATCTGTTGCGACGTAGCAAAATCGAGTTGTGCGGTCGACGGAAATTCACGGAAAAAGTTGGACGTAGTATAATTTGCATACTCCATATTCTGCACTGTTTGTTGTGTTCTACACGTGGAATCGTCTTCGATACGGTCAACATTATAAAACGTGTAATCCTTTACTGTTGTCATAGAAGGGGTGGTACTAATACATTATCCCTACAAAATAAATATATCCTATCCTCCTAATAATTGTTATAACGCGACATATCATTGCGGGCGCAAGCGAACATGTTTCCTTCTTTACAAGATACCATACCACCATAACAAAACTCGGCAAAGGCGCCTTGATCATTCGGAATCATAGTGTTTGCCGACGAATAAAACGATCGCATAGATTGTTCAAATTCGAATTCATCGGCTAAATCTGTGAAGAGTTTTTTCGCAATGTCGGGTTGTCCTGGGTTGGCTTCTTGGACCATTTGTTTTGCTTTTGACAAAATCTCGGATTCCACTTTTGGATTATAAGCAGGGGGTGCTGGCTTGCGCGTAGGATCGTATTCGTATTCTGGTAAGAGAACATTGCTAAGTGGGTTTTGTGTTGTAGGTGCAACAAAGGTTTGCTTCATATCCTCGGTCTTTCCTGAATCTTGTAAGAACTCGGCGATAGCCATCTCATTATCCTCCCCGAACCCCTCCTTTCCACACGTTTGTTGATGTGCGTAATAGAGTAAACATATTGCCAATAACGAGATGGCGGAAATGGCCAACAATCGATAACTCTTGGTATATAAAAACGTAATAACTGTTAGCAACAGTACCATACGAGAAATCGCGTTTAATTTTTGTTCATAGGTCATGGATTCTATAGGAAAAAATTCTAGCGCAGTAGAAGAATCGATCAACACGTTTGGATTAACGCCCCAAAAGGGTATCGATTTTGTAGGTTTTCGCATTCTATTTTTTGTAGGATTGCCGCCAGATTCGTCTAAATCATGGACCTTGGTTTCTTGGACAACGATAACTTCGGTTGGAACATCTGGTTCGACCACTTGTATATTCATTTTTCCATATCCTGATTGGGGTGTCGACATGTTCTATTTTGTTCGGATTTCTATATACTATACAAGATATATAGTATATACATTTTTTTACTCACTCATATCAAGGCTTTCTACGCTTGATACAGGTTTTGTCCATTTGAAAGGTTTCGCACTTTGTTTTTTGCGGAATGATTTTGAGAACACATTTGGACTTTTCTCCGTAGATTGGTTCGGTGCAACCTTTTTCTAAAGGGTTTTTACCCTGACCCAAAGGAGACTTCGACTGACCCAAAGGAGACTTCGACTGACCCAAAGGGGTTTTACCCTGACCCAAAGGGTTTTTACCCTGATCCTGACCCTGAATGTCTAAAGAAGGAGTCTTGGACATTTGCGTATTTTTACAGGTTTTTCGGCGATCTACGAGACCCGTATTTTGTGGAGCACAACGAGCTCTAAAGTGCTCGTATCGTTCCCTAACATCCTGATAACTCAACCCCGACTTCTTGTGCAACATTTTATTCACTATTTCGTGTAAATCGTATATATATTTAGAGAATGTGTGGCGCGATTCCATATGTTTCCACAAAAAAGGAAGGCGCTTAAAATTCTTCTTCAAATTCTCCCTACATTTACCACAAGGCAAAACCGATTGGAAATTCAAAACAAAATCCCGATATTGCCTTTTCTCGTCGCAGTTCGGTTTAACCGGATAATTGAAACTGATCGTATGCAATAAATGCCACGCACTTGGCCCCCACACAGTTGTCAACATACCATCATTGCTATCAAAATGTTTTCGCGTATAAACTGAACGCGACCGATTTTTCCTAGTTTTCATATATCCTCTATATAAATAATTCAATTAAAACCGATTCCTCTCTATAATACACCCTTATTTTTCTATTGTCCAAGAAAATAATGGCGAGGGAGGGGGTATTGTATTTTTGCGTCTAAATATATCTAAATTATTCTCCCAGTATAATATATCTCTTTATCAAAATGGCACCTATCCTAACTATATTATATAATGATTTGATCGCCCCTCGTAAAAAGGTACTTCTTATTGTGCTCATGGTTATCATTTTTGGAGTAGCCGCATATTTTGCGTATACATGGTACGCAAAACCGGCCATTGCAAACAAAAATATACAGAATATGGCGAATATTAACCAGCGCGACCAGACGACAGAGATCTATTTCTTCTACGCCGATTGGTGCCCCCATTGTACAAAGGCAAAACCTCAATGGGCAACATTCAAATCCACGCACGATGGACAAGAGATGAATGGATACACCATCCAATGTGTCGATGTAAATTGCACCGAAGAAAGCGCCAATAATAGCCAGCTTATTCAAAAATACGGCATCGATTCATATCCCACATTGATTATGGTAAAAGACGGCAACCGCATCGATTTCGATTCTCTCATAACGAATGATACTCTAACACAGTTTACAAAGAGCGTACTACAATAAATACTCCGAACAGAATTGTTTCCCAGCTTGGACACCCTGTTCTATAAAGTCCGTTCGAACAGACTTCTCTATCATCATCTTGTATAAGTCATAAATCGAAATGGGCGTGGAATCTATGGTTATTTCATGGTCGATCTCTTTTTTTTCATACTTGATTAAAATCCAGTAAAAGATTTTATTCAAGAGTCCAAGAATATAATCAAATAGGGTGGATTCATTTGTCAATTGATCTTGGAAAATCATGTTTTTTCGAACTCCTAGAACATTAGTGGAATCTACCCCCTCTTTCTTCAAACAAGGTCCAAGAGGATAGTTTAGGAAAATCCCGCCATCGATATAATAATCATCCGGTTTTTCTAATGGTGCCAAGAATATAGGAAGTGCAGCGGATGCATAGACCGCCTCTAGAACCGTCCATTCTGGATGGGTTTTATGCGAGATCTCTACTGTATTGAACGCCTTGAATCGTGTAGTATAAAAATAGAGGTCTATCTGTGTGCGTTCGTAAAACTCTTGCATCGTTATCGTCATAGGAATGTTCATACCGCCGAACAAGGGCTGTAAAAAGACTTTGAATAGATCAATGTCCAAGATACCGCGCTTCTGAAAAGATCCGATAATAGAGTACATGTTAAAATCGCATGTAGTATGCCATGGTCGCTGAATTAGATAGGTGTCTACTGTTTCCCAATCATATTTTAACGCCAATACAACCGCCAAAAGTGCCCCTATAGATGTGCCGTGAATGCTCTTTATATTATCTATTTTCCAGAATCCTTGTTCGTGTGATTCTTTTAAAGCACCATAACAGACCAGTCCCGAAATACCTCCACCGGGAATAACTAAATGTTCGATCTTCGGTACCGTTTTTTGTGAGCGGTTTATCTGTGGTTCTACGTTTATCTGTGGTTCTACGTTTACCAAAGGTTCTACGTTTATCGGTGATTCTACGTTTACCGGCGATTCGTACTTTACCAAAGGAGGTTCTACGTTTACCGAAGGTTCTACGTTTACCGAAGGTTCTACGTTTACCGAAGGTTCTACGTATACCAAAGAAACTTCATGCATCAATCCGCTACTATCTTCTTGGACCATCATTCAATAAAGTACAATACAGAAGAATTCTATATATTTTTATTTCGCAAAAATATATAGGAGTATATATTCATTCATCGAAACCAAATCGATGTCCTGTTTTTTGTACATAAACGACCAAGAAACGACAGGAAAGGTCAACATCGACGATCTATACGAAAACCGTCAAAAACGCGATTTAAAACAGGTATCCATCTTCAACAAAATCTTGGCCAGAATACACAACCGAATCGTATTAACCGCCCGCAATAAACGCTCAGACCAACACGTTTGGTTTGTTGTACCCGAGTTTATTTTCGGAGAACCCGTATATGACAAAGCCGAATGTATTGCGTATCTAGTGTCCAAGCTAGAATTAAACAAATTCCACATCAGATATCTACACCCCAATACCCTATTTATTTCTTGGTCAAGTTGGGTTCCGTCTTATGTTAGAAATGAATACAAAAAGAAAACGGGAATTGTCTTGGACGAACGCGGGAATATTGTGGATAAACAGGATCCCGAAGCCATGGAACGGGAGGAAACACCCGATTCGAGAATGTTCTCGGAACATCGACCGGGGTCGGCTACTGCAAAAACAAAAGTTCAGAAGGAATACACGCCCATTGACAAATACAAACCGACAGGAACTCTCATATACAACCAAGAAATGTTTGAACGCATAGGTAAAAAGATCGGTATATAATATAATATTGCAAAGATAAAAAACATCGAAACTATAGAAAATGGCATTTTCACTATCAAAATTAGACCCATCCAACTATTCCCTGGGTCTTGTTATAAAGTCGGCACTAGTTATAGCGCTTATACTCAGTTTCTATGTATTTCTATCAGTTATCGTCTTCAATGATCCTAAACACAAATCCATATATAATACGTGGCAATTTCCAATGTTATTCGCTCTATTCGCCGAGATGCATTACGGATTGTAATACCTCGTATTCTGGCCGGTCCTCATACTTCAAAGAGTATACTTTTTCCATGTATTGTGATATCTCGGGCCCAATAATTCGACAATATTCGTTTACTTGATCCCACATTTTTCGGTGTTTTCGTTCTTGGTTCTTATAATGCAAAATATGGGTTTCGTCATAGTCTCTGTGGTGTTCCGCATTATATGGAATATTTTCCCATGGAAGACGCTTACCGCACGCCAAATACATATAGATATAGCCTATAGACATAAGATCGTCTCGTCTGGATGGATCTAAACCGTCGTGAATGTGTATACTAACATATTTAGGGGTTCCAAGAATCGCGGTGGATGGCGGATTCGGCGGTCGATGCCGATTTTCGTCGTCTACATAAACGGCAGAAAGACCAAAATCAATAAGAAAAAGTTGCCCCCCCTTCAACATAAAATTGTGGGGTTTAATATCGCGATGAAGAATGGATTGTTCATGAATCGATTTTATTATACGAATCATTTGTATCATAAAATTACCACATATGATCTTGGACATATTCGTATGTATTGCATAATCATCGAGGGTTTCTTCGTAATATGTCATAACAATCGATGGAGACTCTTGAACAATGCCAAACCAATACAATAACGGAATCTGTTTACACCCACGCGAATATAAATAGTGTAATACAGTAGCCTCGTGTTTTATCATGGCACATTTGGATTCGGCGAATTCCTTTTTTATCGCCACGATTTCGCCGGTCGATTTATGTGCGCCTCTCCATACTTCACCGAATTTGCCAGTGCCGAGTATATCCAATAATTCATAATTCATATGTAGTATATATAAACCGAATCTATATATTTTATTAGCAATAGATTATAGAAGAAGGCGAAGAAGGCGAAGACAGAGTCTATCAAACTATGGAATATGAAACCAGATTATTGATTATTTTTTGCATTTTGATCGTACTCTGTATTTTAGGAATTCTTTTTAACGAGTTTTATATGAGACCCTCGGTCTTGCAAGAAGGTGCGCGCACCCTTCCACAACCAACGCGTCATCCCTACATAGATCAAACCGCAAATACTTTGAATCTGGCTCCATCCGCATATAGACAATCTATGAATGATTTGGTCGATAAGTTAATAGGACAATATTTCGATGAAAACAATGTTCCGTATTCCAACACGGGGCCTGATTTATACAACACCTATTGTGTTTCGCAGGGATTTACTACATCCTATAATAAAATGCGATTGAAAAGGGTTTGCTTTTATATTATCGATTTTGTTATACCCAGTTTACCCAGTGTAGAAAATCCTACACCTAATGTAGTATTACCTCCCATAGAATATGATACTACTACGAATTTTAACGCATATCAATACAATTCAGATGGATTGGCTAGTCAGTTGACTTTTTTTATACAAACTAGTGATTTATCCTTTGCATTCGATTTTTCCGGAACATTTGGAGGCTGGGGATACACTACTCCGGCTGCAACCACTCAACCTCCACCAACTCAGACTACAGCAGCTCCAGGAGGTTCGAACGGGTCTTCATCGGGATCTAAACCCGGATCCAACAATAACAATTGCGGAACATCTTGCCCGGTTTCGTGTTTAGGGTCCATGGTTTCATCTCAAGATGGAAGCGGAGGAAGCGGTGGATTAAACGGATACGGACCATACGACACACACCTTGCTCAACAATATGGTGTATCTTATATCAGCCCAGATCAAATTTATAATTTACAAATTCAAGTAAACAGTCCAATGAATTATATGGGTACTGGCGGATTCCTCATAACGAATGAACCTAACCTATATCCAAACCCTAATATATTGCAAAGTCCACTGAATAACAATATAAACGCACTAATAGATACATATTTTGATCCTACTACAAACGAACCTACACAACAAATGAAAGAGATGCTTGCCTTTATTTCGCAACATTTTTATCCGATCGATAATGTCCATAAGAATAAATTACGGGATGTAGTGTATTATCTTATGGAACAAATTATCCCCGGGTTGCCCACCGAGAGTGCGGATTATCCACATTTCATGTATTCATATGTAGAATGGAAACCGATCCGATGGTTAAGCAATTCGAGTTTGTAATATAATATCCAAAATATATATATAAATGAATCGTTTAAAACAGGGCGTTTTGTACATTGACACTATCTTGGAAAAAATAACTAGACCCATTTATTATTCGCTTTTGGTTATTTTGTATTGTCTATATTTTTTCATTATTGTTGGTGTATTTTACGTAAACACAACATACGTGCGAATGCTCATCATGGCTATACAAATATTTATCGCGTGTATTCTCATCATACGGTTTCATCCATTACGCCATCACAGTTTCAATGAATCCGATAGTGATATTATTTTCGCAAGTGCCTGCTTTTTATTGCTTAATGCATTTTTGACGGAGAATGTTATCGAATATTTGAAAAATGCAACGGGAATTCATACACCCTCTTTCACATAACCAGTGCACCAATTGCACCACACGTAAGATGAACAATATATGCAAGATAAACAATACAAACAAATTGTATTGTGTATGTATAATAATATATGAGACTCTCCGGTTTAAAACAACTCGTAAAAGAAGAACGAAAAAATATATTACTCTTGGGAGAAGAACTGAATATAGACGAGTTGCTACAGTCGGTCCAAGATGTAGATACAGAATATTATGAAAACTGTTCTTTAGCGGATATTTCGAGGGAAATAGTATTTGCAATTCGGCACTATGGTCGTGATCTAATACCCGAAGAGGTTATTCCTAGATTATGCGAAAAACTCATCGACTATCGTTATATCGAGAAGATCTATCAGTTAAAATTTGGGAGGACCATTCGATGGATACCGCTGAACAAACTAGAGCGTCCAAGAGAAGACGAAGAACCCTCCATCAAGGGTTTCCTAAAATACGGAGGTGTCTTGGTAAAAGTGGTCTTTAACGATTTGGGTACGAACTTGCTTCTCCGTACACATTTTGGATTTGTGCAACTCAAGATGAATGAGGTCTTGGTATTTCAAGAGCTGTCGGACGATGAAAAGATCGTTATGGGATGTCGCAATCTGTTGACGTCGGAATCAATATAGTAGTCTTTATTATTCGCTCGTCATAATAGACAAATCGAAGTTTTCTTGGACAAATGTTTCTAAATAATTTTCGCGAAAGACCTCGCGCCGATTCTCGTGTTTTTTGGTGAAGATATATTCTTGGTCGCGTTTTTTTACCGACCATCCTTTTTCTAAAGCATTGGCAATAAACACCATTTTTTTGATAATCTTTGGATCCAACGGTCCATTGGCCGATTCTATTACAATAGGCGTAGACGTCGACATCTATATGTTTTATTATTGGATTAAAAAAACATATATTTTACGGATTCATTCGTACAACTCGTATTTTTCTTGTTTTGTTATTTTTTGAATTACCACCGAATTGTAGCTGTTTTAATGTAGCTAAAAATTTATGGTATTTATGTCTCGCTACAGCATTATTATTCTTTTTAGGAACAAATAGTCTAACACCATAAATAATACATTTGATAACATTGGAAAATTCTTTGAATAATTCTTCTTCATTATGAATAATTTCCTTGAATGATTTTCGAATAAAACCATCAATACCTGTGGTCGAAATTGACGGTGAGCCTAAATTTGTATTAAAACTTCGAATACTACTACTATAATATCCACAATATTGCGGATTAGATTTGAATATTTGGTTATTATTTGTTATACTATTAGTTCTACTAATAGTTCTTCTACGATTTGTTAAATACTTGTTAATTAAGAAGTATACATACAAACTATTGAAGATATATAAAATTATGAGTATTAATTTAACACATTTATTACCTTTCAATTTATGAATAATTTTGTATCCAGATCGTTCTGTTCCATTTTTCAAGATAAGGGTCCAATGTAATAAATGAATAAGATTATCTTTGAATGTATGAAATCTTGCACTATCAGTGTAGTCTACAATAATTGTTAATAAATGAATTGTCTCATCAGTAAATCCACCATTTTGAATTCGTTTTCTAACTTCTTGTTTAAACTCTACTAATTCATGTCTTGTGGATACTTGTTGCAAATCATATAATGTATTTATACTGGTTGTCATTTCTTCCTGAGATTCATTCGCAAAAAGTACTGAAATAAAACATTTTAGCAATAGATAATTTATAAAGACATTATCTTGTAATTTAATTTCCTTTATCGCATCTTCAAGCTTGGACAAACTTCCTAATTTGATCGCATCAGAATGAGACTGAGGCTGACTACGTGATGTACGATTTACATGCATAGATGTTCCCGACGTTCCAGATCTTGCCGATCTTGCTGATCTTGCCGATCTTGCCGGTCTCCCCGACGACCCTGACGTTCCACGTTTTCGTTTATCACCCCCACCTCGAGATTGTGTTCCTGTGCGCCTTGTCAATCTAGCTGGTCTTTTTATTTCATTCATTAAATGTTTGATCTCATCGGTTATCCTTTTTTTATCATCAATAAACGATACAATATTCAAACTATTTACACTATTCTCATAAATCGCAAGTATTCTTTCAATTTCAAACAAACTTTCAGGTGATATAAAATCATTATATGCAACACTTTTATAAAATTCTTGTAAATCGGAAAATACGGCATTACCCATTTTTATCTTAAGAAACGACGACATGGAACTACACAATACACGAAATGCGTCCTTCATTTCTGAAATGATATCTCCCAATCGGATTTGCAAACATGATATTTGTTGTTGTATACGTTTGACCGTTTCTTCAAATAATTCTCCTCCATAATAAATTACAGATCCACCTTGACTCATTGACGACTGACCAGTTAGTTCATCTTCAATTATATTAAATTGTTCTACGAACCTATCTTGCACAAGCTTATTAAAATCCTTCAAATTTTTATCGTTGACTCCTCTAGCATACGCAATCTTTGTATCATCTAAAACAAAAATTATTCTCATTGATTTCATAGCCTCGAATATGGTTTGATCATCTTTGAAAACTTCAGATAAAGACAATAAGGTATTATTCCATTGTGTTTCGGTCAATTTAGTTTCCATACTATTTGTCATAGATAATCGAGAATCAGGTTTGAATCGTGTGATATACTGA
>Ga0304728_1000523_pt1 | contig 32588 bp, 30 predicted proteins | sample C_130625_MF_Meta_FD_190476 | JGI IMG/M metagenome (GOLD analysis project Ga0304728, IMG submission 190476) | Freshwater microbial communities from Lake Croche, Canada to study carbon cycling - C_130625_MF_MetaG (v2) (version 2) | ecosystem: Environmental > Aquatic > Freshwater > Lake | place... | reverse complement strand
TAATAAGTGACCTGTCATGGATTTTGTTGAGCTAATGTTAATGTTGTAGGCATGTTCACCAAATACAGCTTGTATGGCTTTTACTTCAGCAATATCTCCAAGTGGAGTTGAGGTGCCGTGAACATTCACATAATCTATTTGATCTGCGGTCATTTCAGCATCTTCTAAGGCTGCTATCATGGTATTTTTTGCACCAATTCCCTCTGGATGTGGAGCTGTCATGTGATATGCATCCCCTGACATTCCGCCTCCGGCTACTTCTGCGTAGATTTTAGCACCACGCTTAAGCGCATGTTCTAATTCTTCCAAAATAAGAGCTCCCGATCCTTCCCCTAAAACGAAACCATCGCGATCCAAATCAAATGGTCGCGAAGCTGTTAAAGGAGAATCGTTTCTGGTGGATAAAGCTTTTAAAGCATTAAAACCACCCATTCCCATTTGATTAACAGCTGCTTCTGACCCACCAGTTACAATGGCGTCAGCTTTACCGAGACGAATCAAGTTAAAAGCATCGATAATTGCATTTGTTGATGAGGCACAAGCGGAAACGGTAACGTAATTAGGACCTCGCAAACCAAATTTGATTGAAATATGGCCGGAAGCTATATCAGCAATCATTTTTGGAATGAAGAAAGGATTAAATCTAGGAGTACCATCCCCTTCGAAGAAATTTTGAGCCTCATCTTGAAAAGTTTTAAGTCCTCCGACACCAGATCCCCAAACCACCCCTATGCGATCACAATTGGGGTTTGACTCCATTATGCCCGAGTCTGCAATTGCCTCTGTGGCAGTGACAACTGCATACTGGGAGAATTGATCTAATTTACGCCCCTCTTTTTTATCCATATGATCCTCTACATTAAAGCCCTTCAGCTCGCATGCAAAATGTGTTTTGAATAAAGAAGCGTCAAACTGTTGAATTTCAGCAGCGCCACTCTTACCTGCTAATAACGCCTCCCAATAGGAGGACAAATCATTACCAATTGGCGTAAGTGCACCAAGACCGGTTACAACAACTCGTTTTAATTGCATAATAATATTAAAAAGACTTGAGTCTTATTGTACGTTGCTTTCTATATAAGCAATGGCGTCACCAACTGTTTGAATTCCTTCAGCTTTGTCATCTGGAATGGAAATGTTAAATGATTTTTCAAACTCCATGATTAATTCTACGGTGTCTAATGAATCCGCTCCTAAATCATTTGTGAAGCTCGCTTCGTTTGTAACTTCTGTTTCTTCAACATTAAGTTTATCTACAATAATTGCGATAACTCTACTTTTGATTTCTGACATTTTATAAAATTTAAAAGGTTTTAAGTGTGCAAAGAAAAAAACAATCATTCAATTAACAAAATTAAAACAAGGGTTTTTATGAACTTAATAGTATTGACTTCTTTTAATAAGTCCTAACTAATCCTTAATTTTGTCAAGTGAACACTACCATAAACATAGCAATATTTATTTCAGGAAGGGGTACAAATGCAAAAAATATAATTAATTATTTTTCCGGAAAAAAGTTAATAAAGGTCGTTTTAGTGCTTTCAACTAAGGAAAATCAGACTATTTCTAGCTTGTGTCAAGACAAAAATATTGATTTTATTACACCCAATGCAACGCAACTGTCTCCATTATTTTATTTAAAACAATTACAAGATCTAAATATTGATTGGATAATTTTAGCGGGTTTCCTTCGCAAAATACCTCAAGAACTAATAAGCAAGTACCCTAAAAAAATAATTAATCTACACCCTTCTTTATTGCCATCTTTTGGTGGAAAGGGTATGTATGGGGATTTTGTTCATCAGGCAGTATTAGCATCTGGTGTAGAAAAGTCCGGCATCACCATTCATTATGTTAACGAGGAGTTCGATAAAGGGGAAATTATCGCACAATTTAGTTGTAAGGTAGATTCCGTCGATACGGTTTCAATGCTTGCGTCTAAAGTACATGCCCTAGAGCAATTGTATTTTCCGGGAATTATTGAAAAAACTATTTCTGAATAGCCTGATCCAATAAATAACCAAACCTCCAACAGTCTTCATAACTATTGTAAAGTGGAGCCGGTGCAACACGAATTACATTTGGCGCCCTCCAATCTGCCACCACCCCTAGTTTACTTAAGGCATCAAACAATTCTTTTCCTTGCCCCATAGTCATAATAGACAATTGTGCCCCTCTTTGGCTTTTATCTTTAGGGGTAATTAATTCGAAGGTGCAGTTTCCCGCATTTTTTATAGAGACTGCTTCAATGATATATTGAAGGTAAGCCGTCATTTGATCTCTCTTTTCTCCAATTGCTTTCATTCCAGCGGCCTCGAATAATTCTAGTGAAGCAAGATGTACAGCCATTCCCAAAACAGGAGCATTACTCAGTTGCCAACCTTCTGCTCCAGGAATGGGATCAAAAATGGATTCCATTTTAAAGCGTTCTTCTTTATTGTGTCCCCACCATCCAGCAAATCGTTTTAAATCTTTATTGTAAGCGTGTTTTTCATGTACAAACATTCCAGCAACGCCTCCCGGAGAAGAATTCAAGTATTTATATCCGCACCAAGCAGCAAAATCCACACCCCAATCATGAAGACTCAAGTTAACATTTCCTGCAGCATGTGCAAGATCAAAACCCGCCATTGCCCCAACCGCATGAGCGGCTTCAGTAATTGTTTTCATATCAAACAATTGTCCTGAGTAATAATTAACCCCTCCAATCATTACTAATGCAAGTTCATCACCTAAGGAATTAATTTCAGAAAGAATATCTTCTAAATGAATTAATTGTTCTCCTTCCCGGGGACTTATTTCCACTAAGTTGTCTTTGCTTAATCCATGAAAGTCTACTTGAGAAGCAAGTGCGTATTGATCACTTGGAAAAGCCTTTGCTTCGCATAATATTTTAGTTCTTTTTCCTTTAGGTTGGTAAAAAGAGACCATTAATAAATGTAAATTGGTGGTAAGGGAATGGGTGACTACTACTTCTGAGGCTTTAGCTCCGACAATATTTGCAGCCATAAGACTTAAATTTTCATGGTAGGAATACCAAGGTCTTCTTGAAACAAAGTGACCCTCAACGCCAAATTTCCCCCAATCTTCCAATTCTTCTAAAATATAAGTTTTTGCTTTTTTAGGTTGTAATCCCAAAGAGTTACCCGTAAAATAAACCAATGCATCTGAATGATAGTTAGGAAAGATAAATTCCTCCCTGAAATGTCTTAAGGGATCCTTGTCATCTAATTCTTTTGCAAAGGCAATAGAGTCGTTCAAAAACATAAGCGCTCGAATTTTGTTATTTTTGTGAAAACAAAGATAAACAAGATAATGAGTCAATTGAATAGAAGTAATTCGGAAAAGTTATTTGAGACCTCTAGCCGCTATTTTCCAGGGGGCGTCAACTCACCAGTTCGCGCCTTTCGTTCGGTAGGTGGGACCCCTATATTTATCAAAAAAGGTGATGGTTGTACTTTGTGGGATGAAGACGATAATCAATACATTGACTTTTGCTGTAGCTGGGGACCTTTGATTCTTGGTCACAACCACCCAAAGGTGTTTTCTGGTGTCGTTTCTGCCTTACAAAATGGATCTAGTTTTGGCGCCCCTACGCGAAAAGAAAATGAATTGGCGGCATTGATTTTAGATAGAATACCCTTTATAGATAAGCTGCGTTTTGTTTCCTCCGGAACTGAAGCGGTGATGTCTGCCATTAGATTGGCAAGAGGAGTTACTGGGAAATCAAAAATCGTAAAATTTGATGGCTGTTACCACGGACATGTTGATTCGCTTTTGGTTAAAGCCGGTAGCGGATTAATTACTTTTGGAACGTCTTCAAGTGCAGGGGTTCCAGAAGCACTAGCGCAGGAGACTATTGTTTTACCTTTGAATGATATAGAGCTTTTAACCCAATGTCTAGAACAAAATAAAGATGAAATCGCATGTGTTATTATCGAGCCCTTGCCAGCAAATAATGGTTTACTTCTACAGGACAAAGTTTTTTTAGAAGCCCTTAGAGCTCTTTGTACGAAACATGAAATATTATTAATTTTTGATGAGGTAATATCTGGTTTTAGAGTTGCCTTTGGCGGCGCATCTATGCTATATGGAATACATCCAGATATTGTTACTTATGGTAAAATCATGGGCGGCGGACTTCCAGTTGGAGCTTATGGAGCAAAAAAAGAAATCATGGCTTTTGTCTCTCCTGAGGGACCTGTCTACCAAGCTGGCACACTTTCTGGAAACCCCGTTGCAATGGCAGCAGGGATTGCACAATTGACAGAATGTTCTATGCCTGGGTTTTATGAAGCGCTTGCAGCAAAAACAGAAATATTTGCAAATAAAATCAATAAACATGCTTCGGCTTGTCAATATCCATTTGAGATGGTGTTTATTGGGTCTATATTTTGGCTCTCCTTTGATGGAAAGAAAAGAATTATCGCCGCATCTGATATTAATCCTGACATGCATTATTTTAATCTATTGCATCACGCTTTGTTGGAAAAAGGAGTTTATTTAGGTCCAAGCGGGTATGAGGTAGGTTTCATCTCTGCCGCCCACGATGAACAGACACTTTCTATCGCTGCAACGGCTTTTTGCGAAGTACTGGATGCTATATTTATCAACACAAAATGATTTTAGTAACGGGCGCTAGTGGATTGGTAGGAAGTCATCTGCTTTGTCAATTGACTCAGGAAGCCCCAATTGTTCGTGCTTTATATCGTTCTGAAAACAGAAAAAAAGAGACCGAGGAAATCTTTAATTTTTATTTCAAGGAAAAAGCAGCGCTTTTTTTTAATAAAATAGAATGGATAAAAGGAGATATTCTTTCTTTAACAGATTTAGACTTAATGTTTCGCGATATAACTCATGTCTATCATTGTGCAGCATTAGTTTCTTTTCATAAAGCTGACTTTCATCGTTGCCTGCAAGTAAATAGAGAAGGCACTGCTAATATTGTTAATTTTTGCTTGAAACACGAGGTCGAAAAACTCTGTTATGTTAGTTCAACAGCCGCATTATCTTATAATCCAAATGGCTTAACGGATGAATCTTTTAAGTGGATTCCTGGGACAGAAGTAAGTGGATATTCGATTTCAAAATTTGCTGCTGAAAAAGAAGTTTGGAGGGGAATCGAAGAAGGTTTGAGTGCTGTAATTATTAATCCTTGCGTTATACTAGGGCCTGGAAATTGGAAAGAAAGTTCTTTGTCAATTTTTAAATCAGCCTCTAAGGGAATTGGATTTTATCCAAGTGGATCTAATGCTATTGTAGATGTAAGAGATGTCGTTTTTTCCATGCATTATTTAATGAACGCTGAAATTTCCAACAAGAAATTTTTGTGTGCGGGACAAAATATTACGTTCAAAGAATTACTAGAAGCTCTTGCGCTTCAGTTCAATAAAAGGGTTCCAAAAATAAAATCACCCCGCTGGTTGTCCTTAGTTGTAGCGTCATTTTCCGAGGTAATAAATTTAATATTGCGAAAAAGAGATGGTTTAACGATAGAATCTGTATATTCAGCCTATAAGAATATTGCTTATGACAACCGCTTGATTTGTGAAGCAACAGGGGTGAAATTTCATTCTTTGTCAGACACATTAGAGCATGCAATAAAAGGAAAAATAGAAAGAAATTGAGATGAAATTTCAAAAATTAAATAGGGAATCTTTTGTAATAATCATTCTGATTATTTTATACAGCGTTGGATTATTTGGTATTTTGTCCTCAACCTGGAATTCCATTATTTTACCCTTGTCATCACTTAATTTAACTATTTCTTTCCTTGCGATTCTTTTTACTATTGCCAAACCAAAAGGGAAACTTGTTAAGTTTTTAATTATTGCTTTTTTCATTGGTTGGATCTCAGAATGGATAGGGGTAAATACAGGGTATCTTTTCGGATCCTATCATTATGAAGTGAATTTAGGCACTAAAATAATGGGTGTTCCCCTAGTTATTGGACTGAATTGGGCAACATTAACTGTTGGCGCCTCCTATTGGGCATCCAGACTATCAAAGCAAACGATCTTAAGAATATTAATAGGCGCCGTAATCATGGTTCTTTTTGATGTATTAATGGAGCCTGTTGCTATAAGAAATGAATATTGGAATTGGGAGAACAATCATATACCAATGTTTAACTATGTTTCTTGGCTCTTAGTTTCTTTATTACTACAAGGAATTTATTTTTATTGGATAAAAGAATCAATGAACAAAGTAGTAGGAGTCTTGTTTATTTTAATGAGTTTATTTTTTATTATTCTAAATTTATTCTAATGTTTTGGATTGGCCCTCTAATTTTAATTGCAACATTTTTCTTCATGGAATTTGTCGCTTGGTGCACCCATAAATTTCTCATGCACGGAATAATGTGGTATTTTCACAAGGATCACCATCAAATTGAGCCTGGTTTTTTTGAAAGAAATGATGTCTTCTTTCTAATTTTTGCAATCCCTTCTTGGTTGTTCATCATGTTAGGCATGATGTCAAAAAATTATGTATTGGTTTGGGTAGGGTTCGGAATTGCTTGTTATGGCGCCTCTTATTTTTTGGTACACGATGTTTATATTCACAGACGGTTTAATTGGCTAAGAAATATTGATCATCCGTATTTTTATGCCATTAGGAAAGCGCATAAAATTCACCATAAAAACATCGGCAAAGAAAAAAGTGAATGCTTCGGAATGCTTCTTGTCCCGAGAAAATTTTATAAAGAAGCGCGCACAGCTTATTTACGAAACACCCAAAATAAATGAGTCTTTATGCCATCTTAATTATCGGAGTTTTTATAGGGCCGCTCGCTTTAAGTTTTGATAAAAAAGTGGCGTTCTACAAAGAAATCCGTTTTTTACTATTGGGTTTAATTATTACGGGTGCTATCTTTTTAATTTGGGATGAATATTTTACAATAAAACAAATTTGGGGCTTTAACCCTAAGTACTTGTTTGGAATTTATTTAGGCCATCTACCCCTTGAGGAAGTCTTGTTTTTTATAATAGTTCCTTACAATTGTGTCTTTGTGCACCAAGTTTTGAAGGCTTATTTTCCAAATATTAAACTAAAGAATATTTCCAGTGTCTTTTTGGTTAGTATTGCTATAAGCTCTTTGACTTTAGCATTATTTAATTATCACAATTGGTACACTTTTTCTACTTGTTCCTTGGCGTTTATATTATGCACAACTGCTATTCTGTTGAAACCACAATGGTTGATGAATTTTTCTTTTACGTATCTGGTTTGTTTGATCCCATTTTTATTTGTTAATGGAATTCTAACGGGAGCGGCCACCAGTGAGCCAATCGTTTGGTATTCGGAATCTCACATTGTTGGTTGGCGCATCTTAACCATACCACTAGAGGATATGTATTATAACTTTTCTCTTTTGATTTTGGTTATTGCTTTTTTTGAAAGGCAAAAAGGAAAATCACTTTCTTAAGATTGCTGTTGTAGAATGTCCAGGAACCAAATCAATGGTGACTACAGTTCCTCCAGATTTTTTAATTAATGTTGATCCAACAATGAATTTAGGGTGATCTGAATTTTCTTCATTAGCATCATAATCACCTCCCTTAACAAGAACATCTGGAAGCATCGATTCAATACAATGAATGGGAGTGGACTCATTAAACAATATTACTCCATCCACACAAGCTAATCCAGCCACAACGAGTTGTCTGTCTAATTGATTATGAATAGGTCTATTGGGCGCTTTATTTAAAAGTTTAACAGATACATCCGTGTTTAAAGCAACTATTAATTTACTCCCAAGACTAGCGGCTTTAGTTAAATAAGTAACATGGCCCAGGTGTAAAATATCAAAACAGCCATTAGTAAATACAATTTTTTCACCCTGTTTTTTCCATGATTGCACCTTAAGTACCGCTTCATCAAGAGATACAATTTTATCATTTAAAATCTTCCAATGGTCGCTCATGTTTTTTTATTAAAGATAGCCATTAAGTTTTAGTCCAACAGGTTCGTTGTCTCATTTGGAAACACAAGAGATGGTTTAAAAGATTTTGCTTCCTCAAAGTCCATACTTGCATAAGAGAGGATGATGATGACATCATTGATCGCCACTCTTCTTGCAGCAGGCCCGTTTAGACAAATGTTACCACTGTTTGCCGCTCCTTTTATTACATATGTTTCAAAGCGCTCCCCATTATTAATATTAACTATTTGAACTTTTTCGCCCTCAATAATATTGGAGGCATTCATGAGCGTTTCATCTATGGTGATACTCCCAATATAGTTCAAGTCTGCCTGAGTAACGCGAACTCTATGAATCTTAGATTTTAAAATCTGGATGTGCATATACTTATTTTAATATGCCGCAAAATTAAGCGAAATGTATTAAATAAGCACTAAATTATCAATCAATCGTACCTTTCCGCAGAAAGCAGCAATACAACAAACGCATTCTTCCTCCCAATCTTTAACAGGAGATAGATCAGATGCGTTCACTATTTCTAAATATTCTAAAGTTAAGTTTCCCGAATTAAACAATTCTGAAGCTAATTTTTGTAGCTCTATAGTCGAATATTTATTCTTCTGTTCTTGAACGAAACAAAGGGTTTTCCAAATAATTTCAGCATCCTTAATTTCTGCTGAATTCAGCAGTAGATTTCTGCTGCTCATCGCAAGCCCATTGAGCTCACGCTTTGTTGGACAGGCGATTATTTCTATTGGTAATTGAAGCGTTTTCACGAGTCGTTTAACTACTAAAACTTGTTGGTAGTCTTTTTGTCCGAAAAATGCTTTTCGGGGCTGTATTATATTAAATAGAATTTCTACTACTTGTGCTACTCCATCAAAGTGCCCCGGTCGAAACTTTCCTTCAAGTTGATCACTAATGGAATTAAAATCTACTTTGGTGGGGGGAAGATCATTTTGATATATTTCGCTTACTTCTGGAACAAAAATTATGACATCCGTAAAATTATTTAAAAGTAAAAGATCAGCTTCTAATGTTTTGGGATACTGGGCCAGATCCTCTGCTTTATTAAATTGAGTGGGATTGACAAAAATGCTTACTACAACTACATCACAAGTCTTCACGGCCTCATGAATTAGGGAACTATGTCCAGCGTGAAGCGCGCCCATTGTTGGGACAAAACCTATTGATTTATTCTCGGTTCTCCAACTTAAGAGCGCTGCATTAAGATCATTTATTTTGGCTATAATTGTTGGAGCTATCATTCAGTCTTCTTCTTTTGAGGGAACAAAGCTATTTGTTTTTATGAAAGTACGTTATTTTTCCGTAAATTTGTCAATACTACTATGTAAGTTAATTGTTCAATGGAAAAAAAGAAAGTACTATTTATTTCCCAAGAAATTTCCCCTTTTTTACCGAAGTCTGAGATTTCTTCTGTCGCAAGAAGGCTTCCTCAAATTACGCAAGAAGAAGGAAAGGAAATTCGAGTGTTCACTCCTCGTTATGGAGTGATTAATGAAAGGAGACATCAATTACATGAAGTAATTCGCTTGTCAGGTTTAAATTTATCTATTGACGATCAAGATCATCCTCTAATTATTAAGGTTGCTTCAGTAAGCGCTGCAAAAATGCAAGTTTACTTTATTGACAATGATGATTTTTTTAAGAGAAATACCACCTTGACTGACGACAATAATGTTTTTTTTAAAGATAATGACGAAAGGGCCATGTTCTTTTGTAGAGGAGTTCTAGAAACAGTCAAGAAGCTTGGATGGCAACCTGATGTGATACATTGCAACGGTTGGTTTACTGGAATTATGGCGATGTATATAAAGCATATCTATAATAAAGATCCACACTTTAAAAATACAAAGGTGGTCTATAATTTATTTAATGATTCATTTGATGTCCCTTGGGATGCGCGTTTTGCTGAAAAATTACAAATGGACGGGTTCTCAAAAGCAATTGCACAAAAGTTTGTAGATACAAGCTTTGAAAATATTACCAAAGTTTTCATTGAAAATTGTGATGGTGTTTCTATTTCTGCAGAAACTCTTGACGCGCCACTTCAAGATATTTATGATGCTTATTCTGGTCACAAACTTGACTTCATAGCAGAGGAAAATCAATCGAAAGCCTTTTCAGAATTTTTTGATAAGGTGATTGATGAGCCTGTTCTTGCATAAATATTTGATTAATGACCAAGAACATTCTTATTAAATGTTGTGCTTGCTTACTATTATTAGTAGTGGTTTCTTGCAAGAAAAAAGACAGTGTTTTAGGAAAAGATGTAATTGACTCTTCTGCTTATTTAAATGGCACTACAACAGATACTTTTGATATTATTACTTCTATAATTGAGGAAGATTCTATTATTACCGACAATGCCGCAAACGTAGTTTTGGGAAGTTATAATGATCCTAAGTTCGGAAAATTTGAGGCTTCTTTTTACACGCAATTGCGCTTGGCAGGTGTAAATCCAAATTTTGGTGATGTATCAACTATTGTTGTCGACTCCTTTGTTTTGGCTTTAGAATATGTTGGTTATTATGGAGACTTATCAGATCAGACCTTTGAAGTTTATGAATTAAACGAAGATTTGTATTTGGACTCCACTTACTATGCCTTCACGAATAAAAACACAAAACCAGGTAATTTGGTTCCACTTGGTACAGAAGTTATGACACCAGATCCATACAATAAAGCAGTGGTAGGCGGAGATAGTTTATTGCCTCAATTAAGAATCCAATTAAACACCGCTTTAGCCTCAGCATTAATTAACGAAGCAACAAGTGGTAGCGCTACATTTTCAAGTAACGAAAGCTTTTTAACTTATTTTAAAGGTCTAAAAGTTAAAACCAATAATGGACCTCAAGCCTCTGGTACAGGAGGAATTTTATATTTCAATATAAACAGCCCCGCCTCTAAAGCAACTATTTATTTTACGCAAGATGGGGTTCAAAAAACATACGATCTTCTAATTAATACTTCTTGTGCAGATTTTACACATGTTGAAAAAGACATTACAGGGAAACCACTCGAACAATTATTACAAAATGAGTCCTTAGGCAATATTGAATTTTATGCCCAAGCATTTAATTTTCGGGCTTTGGTAAAAATACCCGGCTTAAACAGCTTAAAGAAAAATCAGTTAATTCATAGAGCTAATTTACATTTACCGATTCAATTCCAATCGAATTATCGATACAAACCAGGGCTGAATATTTCTGTAGCAACACGCATTAAAGAAGCTGTCCAAACCTATACCAATTTAGGTGTTTTAGGTTCCTATGATGATTACACAAAAGAATACAGCGTGGACTTAAAACAATATACGCAAGCAATAATTAATAAAGACATTGAAAATACAGGAATAATTTTATCTCCTAGATTTTTTATAAATTCAGCCGAAAGAATTGTGTTTAATGGAAAAAACACCATTAATAAAGCTAAACCTCGTTTAGTAGTAACCTATACAACTTACTGATTTATGTGTGGAATTGTCGCTTATCTAGGCAAAAAAGAAGCCTTTCCAATAATATTAAAAGGATTGAAGCGCTTGGAATATCGTGGGTATGACAGTGCTGGAATTGCCCTTATTGATGGCAATGATTTAAATGTATATAAGTGTGCAGGCAAAGTAAGCAATTTAGAAGCTTTTACCGAAGGAAAAAACATCATAGGTCACAACGGAATAGGACATACGCGTTGGGCAACTCACGGTCCTCCAAATGATGTAAACGCTCACCCTCATGTTTCTATGGATGGCTCATTGGCCTTAATACACAATGGTATTATTGAAAATTATGATGCTTTAAAAAAGGAGTTAATCAAACAGGGATATGTTTTTAAAAGTGATACGGATACAGAGGTATTGGTTAATTTGGTAGAGCATATTGGTAAAAAAGAAAATGTTTGGTATGGCGAGGCCTTGCGCTTAGCATTATTTCACGTAGTGGGGGCCTATGCTATAGTAGCGACTTCAAAAAATCATCCAAATCAAATGGTTGCCGCTAGAAAAAGCAGTCCTTTGGTAATAGGAATAGGAGCAGATGGAGATTTTTATTTAGCATCTGACGCCACGCCTATAGTGGAGTATACTAAGCAAGTTGTTTATTTGGAAGATGAGGAAATTGCGGTGCTTAAATTAGGTGAAAAATTAAAGATTTATAACATTGCAGATCAAGAGAAAACACCTTATTTTCAGCAGTTAGAAGTTGAATTAGAGGCGCTTGAAAAAGGCGGTTATGAGCACTTTATGTTAAAAGAAATCCACGAACAACCAAGATCAATTCATGATTGTTTTCGCGGCAGGTTAAATGCTGCTGAGGGCTGGGTTTCTTTAGGAGGAATAAAAGATTACGAACAAAAGATGATTCAAGCGAATCGCTTAATTTTAATTGCTTGCGGGACCTCATGGCACGCAGGATTGGTTGGAGAATATTTAATTGAAGACCTCGCTAGAATTAATGTTGAAGTAGAATACGCCAGTGAATTCCGTTATAGGAATCCAATCTTAAGTGAAAACGATGTGGTTATTGCAATTTCTCAATCGGGGGAGACGGCAGACACCATGGCAGCGCTAGAATTAGCAAAATCAAAAGGAGCTACTATTCTAGGGATTTGTAATGTGGTAGGCTCTTCCGTTTCTCGTATTACAGATGCTGGTTCTTACACCCACGCGGGCCCAGAAATTGGAGTGGCATCTACTAAAGCTTTTACAGCACAAGTAACAGTTTTGATATTAATGGCTTTATCACTTGCCAAGCAAAAAGGAACGATTCCCGAAGCAAGTTTCAGGAATCTATTGGCAGAATTAGAAGCAATTCCAGAAAAAGTGAAGCAAGTATTAGCTACTAATGATAAAATAGAAAAAATAGCAAGGGAATATAAAGACGCTACTAATGCTTTGTACTTGGGAAGAGGAAGTTCTTTTCCAGTTGCTTTAGAAGGCGCTTTAAAACTAAAGGAAATATCTTATATCCACGCTGAAGGATATCCAGCAGCTGAAATGAAACATGGACCGATTGCATTAATCGATGAAAACATGCCGATTTTCGTTATTGCTACTCAAGGAAATTCCTACGAGAAGGTTGTTTCTAACATTCAAGAGGTAAAAGCACGAAAAGGAAAGGTGATTGCTATCGTAACGGAAGGAGATGTTCAAGTAAGAGAGATGGCAGATCATGTTATTGAAATTCCTGAAACAAATGAATATTTAGTGCCCTTATTGGCGACTATTCCATTTCAATTGCTTTCTTATCATATTGCTGTTATGAGAAATTGTAATGTAGACCAACCTAGGAATTTAGCGAAGTCAGTGACCGTGGAGTAATTTTTTATTTACTTTATTAGCCTTCTACCTTTATTTAAAACATTCCTATATTAATACTGATTTTTATCTGTTCTGATTTAATAAAATTGGCAATTCAAGAAAATGTTAGTTGAAAGAAAAAAGGGCAAAAATAATTAATTTTTGCCCTTTAATCGAATAGGAGATTATATTAGTCTTCTTTTCTAGATAATGCATAAATAACTAAACCGAAACCGATTTTGTTAATAGCATCCGCAATATTGTAAACGATATCCATTGCTTTTGTTGCAGCTACTGGGTCTGCAACTAGTTTAATGGTAAAGAATCCGCCTGGTGTTCCAAGTATGTATCCTAGAGGGTAAATTGCCCATCCAACCAATACAAACCATGCAAGGATTTTTGTAGCTTTCGCAACTTGTGGTCCAGCTGTTTGTGCTAGTTTTGCAACTTCTCCGAACCAAACTAGATAAGCGATATAGAAATATGCTGCTCCAGAAATAACTCCCCACAAAACACTATTTCCTCTGTCAATTGTTTCACCGAAGTAACCTGTAACTAACATTACAAGTGAAGCGAAAATCAATTTCCAAAGTAAACCGATTTTAGCACCTGCTTTTTTGGTAATTAAATAGAATTCAACACACATTAAAGGAACCGTCAAGATCCAGTCAACATATCGAAAGAATGTTGGTGATTCTCCAGTTTCTAGGTTGTACCCTCTCATGTAGTAGTAATGTACTGCTGCAATAAAGGTGATTAGTCCTGAAACTAATACGGATGTTCTCCATTTTTGAGGGGTGTTGTTTAACTCAAAAAAGAAAAATACTGATGCGGCCATCATGGCCATTGTTCCGATAAAGAACGTAAATGCTACGTAATTATCACTTGCAATCTTTAAATGTTCCATAGTAAAAAAGTTTTAAAAGAACAATTTTTAATAATTGACATTAGGAAAAGTAGGTGATTTTCTACTGAATAGAGATCAATAGATTCAAGGTGTTTTTATTTGAAAAGGAAAGAATACAACTCTTTAGATAGGTTGATTAAAAAAAAGGATAGAACCAATTACATAAAAATGTTACTAGACAAGCTAAGCTCCATCCTGAATATACCTCAATAGGTTTATGTTTATTAAGGAATAATCTAGCACTTATTGTTAATCCGGAAGCAATAATTGCTAGAGCAATAATCCAAATCGGAGCGCTTTCTTGTGTTAAGTAATAAGCGCATAAATACCCAACTAAAATTCCTCCTCCAGCGGCATGCATAGAGATTTTGATCCAGCGATTGATTAGTAAAAAGAGTGCCATAACAAGTGCACCTGAAAGTGGAAGGGCCATCAAATATTTAGGTAAGTATCCGTCAGGGTCTTTATAACTGAATAGCATAAATAATAAGGCACAATAGGTAAACATAATAATCAGCGGGAGTGATCTTTCTCCTTGATTTTCCATATCAATGGTTGAAATTATATTTCGTTTGTGCAACATCACAAATGAAATGCCTGGAGCAAGACAACTGATAATAATAAATAAAGTCAACACTTGTGTTTTCACCATTTCTGGCAATAAATACAGGGTCATTAAACTTATGTCAATCCCGTCCGATGGAAAATATAAAGTGATTGTCAAACCAATGCTTGGCATAAATAAGGGTAAGAATACCCATGATATAAGGTGGGATAGTGGTCTCAATTATAGTTCTTTTCTTAAGCGCGCTACTGGCAGGTTCAGTTGTTCTCGATATTTTGCTACAGTTCTTCGGGCAATATTATAGCCTTTTTGTTGCAACAAGGCCATTAATTTCTCATCAGGAAGAGGAGTTTTTTTATTTTCTCCGCTAATGGCATCTAATAATATTTGCTTCACTTCTCTAGTAGAAACTTCTTCTCCACCATCTGTCGATAATGATTCAGAGAAAAAATACTTTAAAGGGTAAACCCCAAAGTTGGTTTGTACATATTTGCTATTGGCAACACGAGAGATAGTGGAGATATCCATGGTCACTATTTCTGCAATGTCTTTTAAAATCATAGGCTTCAACTTGGTTTCATCTCCACTTAGAAAAAATGCTTCTTGATAATGCATAATTGCATTCATGGTGAAAAGCAAGGTTTGTTGTCTTTGCTTTATAGCGTCAATAAACCAAAGGGCATTGTCTAATTTTTGTTTTACAAAACCCACTGCCTGTTTATCTGACTTAGAAGTCTTAGCCCCTTCCGAATAATTCCGCAACAGATCTTTATATTCTTTACTAACTTTCAATTCTGGTGCATTCCTGCTGTTTAACGAAAGCACTAAGCCTGCTTCATTTTCGACAATGATAAAGTCTGGAATAATTTGTTGAAAATTCTTTGCAGATTCTTTCATCGAACCTCCGGGCTTTGGATTTAATTTTAAAATTTCATCAATTGCTGCCTTGAGTGTTACCTCATCAATAGATAATTTTTTAACTATTTTATCGTAATGTTTCTTGGTAAATTCCTCAAATAAATCGCGCAAAATTAATTTAGCTTTCTTTCTAATTTCGGACCCATCTTGTCTTCTTTCAATTTGTAATAAGAGACATTCCCGTAGGTTTCGCGCTCCAACTCCAGCCGGATCTAATTCTTGAATTAAGTGAAGAATAACTTCAATTTCTTTTTCTGTGGCAATCACATTCATTGAAAAAGCAAGGTCATCGACAATGGCATCTAAGGCCCGTCCCAGGTAACCAGATTCATCGAGATTTCCAATTAAAATATCTGCAATGGCAAATTCTCTATCGTCCAAATCTAGTAAATGAAGTTGCTCGCTCAGCTTTTCTTGAAAACTTTGTTCCCCAGAAAGTGGAATTACCCGTTCTTCATCATCTTTAGATTGATTATTTGCTTGAGTTTTGTAATCTGCAACATCATCATCCATGTAGTCTGATATATCAAAATCATCCTCACTGTCATCGTCATCAAACTCCTCTTCATCTTCAAACTCATCTTCATTATCTTCACTTCCCTCTTCTAAGGCAGGATTTTCTTCAATTTCTTGCTTGATGCGTTGATCTAATTCTATGGTAGGAACTTGCAACAATTTCATAAGTTGAATTTGCTGCGGAGAAAGTCGCTGTTCTAGCTTTAAGGAAAGATGTTGCTTAAGCGCCATAGTTAAAATGCTGCATTTAATGGTGTTCGTGGAAATGGTATTACATCTCTAATATTAGTCATTCCAGTAACAAACATAATCATCCTCTCAAATCCTAGGCCAAATCCTGCATGGGGTGCCGTACCTAATTTTCTGGTCTCAATATACCACCACAAATCTTCTTCAGGAATATTAAACGCCTTGCATTTTTCAATTAAGATATCGTAACGCTCTTCGCGTTGAGATCCACCAACGATTTCTCCAATCCCCGGGAACAATACATCCATAGCTGCCACCGTCTTTTGGTCGTCATTTTGTCTCATGTAAAACGCTTTTATTCCCGCAGGGTAATCGTATAAAATTACTGGGCATTTAAATTCTTTCTCTACTAAGTAGCGTTCATGCTCACTTTGCAAATCTACCCCCCATTCAATAGGATATTGAAATTTCTTTTTCTTGTTGTGGTTAGAATTTAAAAGCACTTCAATAGCTTCTGTATATGATAAGCGCTTAAAAGGGTTTTCCATGACAAATTTTAAACGATCAATTAAGCCCAATTCATTTCTTTCATTTTGTGGCTTTTGACTTTGTTCTTGTGCTTCTCTTTGATTTAAAAACTCTAAATCTTCACTACACTTCTCCAAGACATAGGCGCATATATACTTTAAAAATTCTTCAGATAAATTCATATTATCCCTTAAATCATTAAAAGCAACCTCTGGTTCAATCATCCAAAATTCTGCTAAATGTCTTGATGTATTTGAGTTCTCGGCGCGAAAAGTAGGACCAAAGGTATATACTTGACCAAGGGCAAGCGCTGCCAATTCAGCTTCCAATTGGCCAGAGACGGTTAGGTTTACAGCTTTCCCAAAGAAATCTACTTTGTAGTCTACCTCACCAGCATCATTTAAAGGCGGATTTTTAGCATCTAGGGTACTTACTCTAAACATTTCTCCGGCGCCTTCAGCATCTGAACCAGTAATGATAGGGGTGTGAAGATATACAAACCCATTTTCATTAAAATAATGGTGAATGGCATAGGCTACTGCATGTCGAATACGAAAAACAGCGCTGAATGTCTGGGTCCTAAATCTTAAATGTGCCTGCTCTCTTAAAAACTCTAAACTGTGTTTTTTAGGCTGTAATATAGTTTGTTGTACCTCATCTGGATGTGCAAGGCCTAATATTTCAATTTGTTCTACTTGTAGCTCAACATTTTGTCCCGCTCCAATGGATGCAATGAGTGTTCCAATTAAAGAAACTGATGCTGCCGTAGTAATGTTTTTTAGTTGTTCTTCAGGAAATTTTTCAAAGTCTACTACTGCTTGAATACTTGCAAGACATGAACCATCATTTACTTGGATAAATCTATTGCTTCTGAAGGCACGAACCCAGCCTTTAACGATAATTTTTTCTCCAATCAATGCCTTACCTTCAGGACTTAGTATGTGTTTTATTTTATATCTTTCCATGAATACAAAAATAAGGTATTCCTTCTAAATAATGAAGTTCACTTCTTAATTCCTTATCAATATTCATTCTTAATGTTTGGGTTGTTTTTATAGCTAATTTTAATAAAAATTAAAACCTCACTAATGTTTAATCCTGCCCACACCCATTTACTCGTAAATCACTTCCCGATTATCCTCCCTTTTATTGGTGTATTTATTGTGATCTTAGGTTTAATCTTTAAGTCAGATTTGGTTCAAAGAATTGGGTTGCTCTTATTTGTTTTAACCGGAATAGCAGCATTTATTTCCATGAATACAGGTGGAAATGCCGAGCATTTTTTGGAACGCTTAGATGAAAGCAAGGAGCATTTAATGCACGAACATGAAGAATTAGCAGAGACATTTTCGCTTATTGCTTATATTCTTTCAACTATCGCTATTGTCGCAATTTATTTGTCTTGGAAAAAGAATAAAGCATCTAAGATATTTATTGGATTGGCAATATTAGCAGCCTTTATTCTGATGAGTTTTTCAAAAGAGACAGGAACATCAGGAGGAGAAATTACGCATCTTGAGATTCGAAATGAAAAGTAATTTCATAAAATCTGTCCTAAACCTTTCAATTTTAAGTGTAAATCATTAAATTCGAGTTAATTATACTTGGATGAACTACTCTTTACGACTTTTGTTTTGTCTTTATATTGGTACAGCACCATTCCTGTCTGATGCTCAAAAAATAGGTGCTTTGACACCACTCTTATCTGAAGATGAAGATAAAGATTTTCTCCTAACGGATACAACACAATGGAGAGAAATCATCGAAAAACGAACAGAAACTAGCGCATTTTACAAGAATTATAAAGGAGACATAAAGTCAATTTTCAATAAAAAGCCAATTCATTATAAAGATTCTTCAGGAAATTGGCAGCAAATCAACTCGGTTTTAACGCTTGGTTTGAATGGAGTCTGGTCTGCTCCAGCACAACAAAATCACACTTATTTATTTCCTTCTGGTGCGGTTGGAATTAATGAAATTGTTTTAGGGGCGGAAATTAAAGAAAATGAAAAAAGTTGTTCCGGCGAATTATTAATGGATAGTAATCATGCGAGCATTAATTATAATTCTAATTTGAGCAGGGAAATCCAGTTTTTTGAGAATGCGATTAAAAGTAATTATATACTTCAAGCTCCCCCTGTAATTACTGAGGATTATTATATAATAGAGGAGTCTATAACACTACCTAAAGGCAGCTTTTTTACTTATGAATTTAATAGTTCTGCCGCCGACACCATTACCACTAGGGGTATAAACGGCGGCTTATTTATTGATGGATTTAATTTTGGGGACATTGTTTTTCTTTCCGAAGAGGGAAAAGATATCGCAAGAATTGTTCAACCTTTATATTACGACCAAAGTAAAATTCAAGTTCCTGGAACGCACCGGATTATTGAAAGAGCAACAGGATGGTTTATTCAAACAGCTGTTCCAAGTTCATGGCTGCATGCGCAGGATCGGGTTTACCCTGTAGTTATTGACCCCTTACTAAATGGTCCTATGTCCACATGGGTAGGGGGATATATGAATTCTTGTCTTACTCCAACTTATAATATGGATAGTTTGCAAGTTACAATCCCCGCAGGCGTTACCGTAACAGGCTTGTATGTTTCATCCAGTTTTTATGCCGATCCGTTTGCCGGAGCAACAATGAATAAAGGCTCCATGTATTTCAGTACTACTTGCGGAAGCTCTCAAATTTTTACTGTAACAGGAGCTACCGCAACTTTAGCAGGGACAGCATATTTGGATAGTTTTAATATGATGTCACCTTTGGTATGTTGTTATCCAGAATCTTGTTCAAGTAAAAATATTTATGTTCGTTTTCACCTTGGAAGAACAACCTATGGCACAGGATGTAATCTCACCTATATTCGTTATGATCCATTCACTACGCTTTGGCCATTTCAAGTAATTGTTTACGGGAAAACCCCGGAAAGTTATGGCAATGAATGGTATGTCCCTCAAACTCCAATTTGTTCTAATGTGTGTACCGTTCCAGCAACTGCTTATGTTAGATATGGTGTAGCGCCTTATACTTTTTCCCATGCATGGAGTTCAGGCCCCATCACGACGGGGGTTAATTCGGGTTGCAGCGTGGGATCAACTAATCATCATTTTGATTTAAACATCCCAAATTGTCCCAATTATTGCGATCCTAATTTTACGAGTTTAAGTATTCCGCCACCACTTATTGTTGATGCCTGTGGAAATAGTGTCATCGGAATTCCATTTGCTACTGTCCCAATAATACCTGCAACAAATGTTGATATTGTTTATGATTCTGTCATTTGCGCTGGGGAAACCTATACCGTTTCTTTAAATTCGTGTTTGTCAGGCGGCACAGTAAATTATTGGGGGGATAATATGTCGGGACAAGGATCTTTTTCTGCTCAATTTAATCCAAGTAGCGCCCCTGATTCATTGACTTATTATGCTTACGCTTATGGAAATGGTTGCACTTCAGATACTAGCATAATTAATGTGGTGGTGCATCCAAATCCCATCGCCTCTTTTCAAGTAAATCCAGCCATGGCAATAGTTTCTTTGCCAATTGTTTTTAACAGTACCTCAACAAGTCCAGCTTCTCAGATTACTGCATGGAATTGGTATTTAAATGACACTTTAGCCAATACCTCAATCTCATGGGGGGAGACCATCAATACAACTGGAATTTATCCTCTTTGTTTAATTGTACAAGATGAATTTGCTTGTGTTGATACTGCATGTTCAACATTAATTGTAGCTCCTGCCGAGGTACACATTCCAAATGTAATCACGCCCAATTCAGATGGAATTAATGATAATCTAGTATTCGATTACTTAGATTTTTATCCAAATAATCATTTAAAGATATTTAATCGTTGGGGGAATTTGATCTTCGAACAAAATAATTATCAAAATAATTGGAACGGAGGAGATTGTTCAGATGGGACCTATTTTTTCCTTTTAGAGGTAGTAGAAAAAGATAGTGTGTACAGTGGATTTATCCAAATCGTACATTAATCTTATTTGCCATTCCATTGTGTCATGGTGAGTTGAACCCCAATGGCACAGAAACTTAAAATAAAAGATTTGGATGTTTCAATTCTTTCAGGCAAGGATAAAGACTCATCTTTACCCCATTTATTGAGGACATAATCACTTTGTTTTCCTTTTGAAAAATCACTACCAATACCGAATCGAAGTCGCGTATATTGGTTGGTATTCAGAGTAGCTTGAATGTCTTTTAATCCATTATGTCCACCATCACTACCATTACTCTTCATTCTTAATTTACCAAATGGCAGCGCTAAGTCATCTGTAACCACTAATATGTTTTCTAATAAAACATTTTCTTTTTGCATCCAATAGTTCACTGCTTTACCAGATAAATTCATGAAGGTAATAGGTTTTATAAGGACTAAAGTTTTACCCTTATATTTTGCATGTGCTACAAATGCAGTGCGGTCTAAGGAGAAGTCTACTTTTAATTCTTTAGCAAGTTCATCCAAAACATTAAATCCAATATTGTGTCTCGTGTTTTCGTATTCACTACCCGGATTTCCCAAACCAATTATGAGGTATTTCATAGTTTAAAATTACTCAATCAAATTAAATCAAAGCCATTCACAAAAATCAATTTCTTTTCTTTTATTTCTTGGAGTTTAGATTTTCGAACCAAAGCAAGAGAATTATTCCCCAATAGGTGGTGTAACAAACCCCATTTAACTTGGGTTTTAGCTGCTTGATAAACGATTTGATTTTCATCTGTCCACCAAATTATAGAATTACAAGCATAATGATTTAGGGCAGCATTAAATAATTCAGTAAGCAGGTCTGGATTATTTCTATCTATCCAAACGATATCGGGAACTAAAAACGAAAACCTTTTAGGGTCAATTATTTTTTTTAATATGGGAATATAGGGCAGGATCTTAGGGATTAATTTTCCATATTTCCCAGGAAGGCGTTCTATTTCCCATGTGGCTTTATTGAATTTTGCAAAGGCTATAATTTCGTCATGTTCATTGTATACTGCTCCGTACGGACCTTGACAAATATGCGTATCGGTATATCCAAACTGCCCTCCATAAGTGGATTCTACACATTCTTTAATTTGCATCCAATCTTCTATTAAGCGAAATCGCTTGCTCATTTTAGGAAAAAACCGACTATAAGCTTGAGTGGTCAATAAACTTTTAATTTCCAAACCAAAAGTCTCGGCCATATTTAAACTTCTTTTATTTTTAGGATCAATATAGGCGTAAAGCAGGCCATTTTTATTAAGACAAGTTTCAAAAAATTGATGAATTTCGTTTTTGATGGGAGAATTCCCCTTTGATTTTTTTAATGAATTACCTGAACTTTGAAAGAGGGATTCAAAAGTAAAATAGCGCAGATAAAAACCGAAGGATCTTTCACAAAAAGTAACATTACCAATTAATTTGTGATTTCTAAAGAGCAAAAGAGAAAGCGGATTATCGGCAAGTAAGGCCTGTTTTTTAATGTCTAAATGCTTATAAACAGCTCCATTGGTCCCGAGACTCGTTTTCTCTAATAAAGAAATTAGTTCCTCAGAAATATACCGTTCTGTTTTAAGTTCCATTAATAACAAAGTTAATTTCTTTACTTGTTATTCCTATTATTCATTAGGAGCTACCTAATAAAGTAAAAAAGCACTAACTTAGCGCTCTTAAAAATAAGAGGAGAGGTGGCAGAGTGGCTGAACGCGCACGCTTGGAAAGCGTGTTTACGGTAACGTAACGGGGGTTCGAATCCCCCTCTCTCCGCCAAAATAATTAAAGCCATGCATTTTTGCATGGCTTTTTTTGTGAAACTCACCTAAAGCTTGCTTTAAGGTGAAGAGGAACAAAAAAAGCTATTAGCCGCATCGCGGCAGGGCTTTAATTATTATGAAGCTAACCCTTCTATAAACTCATTTCTCCAACAATATTTTTCTGTAGCAATTCAATTCTTTCTAAATGGTTTTCAGATCTACCCAGTACATACATTAATTTTGCTAGCGCCGCTTCAGTAGTCATATCTTTCCCGCTAAGCACCCCAATTTTTTCAAAAAAGGAGCTGGTCTGGTACTGACCTTGTCGCACCGAACCAGAAGAACATTGCGTCACATTTAGAACTATTCCACCCGCTGCTATATAGTCGGTAATTAAGTCGATCATATCTTGATTATTGGGGGCGTTTCCAGCGCCGAATGTTTCCAATACAATTCCTTTAAACTGATTTATATTAAACAGGAATTCATATTGTTTAAAAGGAATGCTTGGATATATTTTTAACAATCCTATGCGCGTCTCTAAATTTTTATACACTTGAAGCACCTCATTTTTTTCAATTTTTTGATGTTCAAGTTGATATTCAATCGTAACACCCGCAACTGCTAGAGGGGGATAATTCGGTGAGGTAAATGCTTCAAACTGATTTGCGGAGATTTTCGTACAGCGATTACCTCTATATAATGAGTACTCAAAGTAGATGGCAACTTCTTGAACAGTAGCCGATCCATCCATGTTTTTTGCTGCAGCAATTTCAACCGCTGTAATTAAATTCTCTTTGCCATCTGTACGAATAGTTCCTATGGGTAATTGTGATCCCGTAAGGACAATGGGTTTATTTAATCCTTGCAACATGAAGCTTAAGGCAGAGGCTGTATAGGCCATGGTGTCTGATCCATGCAGTACAACAAACCCATCATAAGTTTCATAATTATCATTGATAATGTCTACCAATTGTTTCCAATGTGCGCTGGTCATGTCTGAAGAATCGATGGCCTTCTCAAAACTTATACTGCTTAAATCTACATGAAGCCTTTCCAACTCTGGAATGTGATCAAACACATAATTAAAGTCGAGACTTTTGAGTTCCCCAGTTCTGAGATCCTTAATCATTCCAATGGTCCCACCAGTGTAGATGAGCAATATTTTAGCTTTCATATTAAAATCGATTTAATTGAAAAAGTTCCTCCGCATTTTGAGTGCTGATTCGAGCAATTTCTTCTAAAGGAACCTGATAGAGATCTACTAATTTGTAAGCAACCTCTAGCATATATGCTGATTCATTTCTTTTACCTCTGTAGGGGACGGGTGGTAAATAAGGGGCATCCGTTTCTAAAACTATATCATTTAGAGAGGCCGATTCTACTAGAGTTGAGCCTAGATTTGTGTTTTTGTAGGTAAGCACTCCGCCAATTCCCAATAAAAATCCACCATAACTTTTTATGTGTTGCACCTGCTCTTTATTTCCGGTAAAGCAATGAAAAACCCCCTTAAGCTTAGCATCATTTTCTTTATCTAATATTTGGAAGATTTCATTAAAGGCATCTCGAGCGTGAATAGCAATCGGTAAATCAAGTTTTTTAGCCCATTGAATTTGTTGAATAAAGGCTATTTTTTGTTCCTCAATGTAAGTTTTATCCCAATAAAGATCCATCCCGATTTCTCCAATGGCACAAAATCGTTTTGGGTCAGCCAACAAATAACTTTCAATTTTTCCTAATTGTTGCTCCCAATCCCCTTTAACATAGGCGGGATGCAAACCCATCATGGGAATACAATTGGGATACTTTTCTTGAATGGAAAACATAGGTTCAACGCTCTCCACATCAATATTTGGCATTAATATTTTGGTGATGCCTGCCTCTTGTGCACTAGAAATAGTTGTGTCTAAATCACCCTGAAAAGCTTCATCATAGGTGTGGGCATGTGTGTCTATAAATTGCATTTAAACTTCTTTCTGTTTATTTGAGAGTTCCCAATTCCATGCGTCTTTTATAGCATCTTTATAGGAAAATTGTGCTTGCCAGTTCAATAAAGATTTAGCAAGATCCACATTTGCGTATATTTCAATAATATCTCCGATTCTTTTTGGGGCAAATTCCCATGGAAGTTTTGTGCCGCTAATTTCTTCAAAAGCATCAATCATTTGCAGTACACTGGTTCCTTTTCCGGTACCTACATTAATATATTCACAAGATGCTATTGAATTATTTCCCAATGCCTCGACGGCTTTAATATGCGCGTCCGCTAGATCCATCACATGAATATAATCTCTTATACAGGTTCCATCTATTGTGGGATAGTCATTCCCAAAAACCAATAATTTGCTATGTTTACCAATTCCAGTTTGTGTAATAAAAGGCAATAAATTATTTGGTTTCCCAATGGGCAATTCTCCTATTAATCCGCTCGGATGTGCACCAATAGGATTAAAATAACGCAAACAAATAACTTTAAAACGGCTATTTGCTTTAGCATAATCTGAAATAATTTGCTCGGCCATCCATTTGGTATATCCGTAGGGAGAGGTTGGGAGTTGCTTAGGTGTTTTTTCGTTAACTTCTTTTACTGTATCTGGTTCTCCGTAAACGGTGCAAGACGAAGAAAAGACCAGCTGATGAACCTCAAATAATTCCATGCACTCTAAAACATTCAGTAATCCGATGAGGTTATTTTGGTAATATTTTAAAGGTTCTGTTACAGATTCACCAACAGCTTTAAAGGCGGCGAAATGAATTACAGAATTAATTTGATGATTCGCAAAAATTTCTTTTAACGCTGATTTATCACAAATGTCAATATTGAAAAATACTGGTTCAAAACCAATTAATATACTTAAATCTTTTATTACGCTGGGATTACTATTGCGGAAATCATCAACAATAATAGGGCTGTAACCGCCTTTGACTAATGCATCAACGGTATGTGCGCCAATGTAACCAGCACCACCAGTTATTAAAACCTTTTTTGACATGTATCAAAGGTAGTAGAAAATCAATTAATTTTGTACCATTAAAACGGACAATCTTTATTTAGAGCTATTGTAATGAAATACATCTTACTTCTACTCATTTCTTTTGCTATCAACAAGGAAAATCCAACAATTGATTTGACAGTTGAAACCACGGGTTTTTCTTCAAGTCATGGAAGTTTGAGCATTGCTTTATTTCGCGAAAAAGATGAATTTCCTGTTTTTGGAAAGCAATTTAAAGGAAAAATCGTTGCTATTGATGGAAAAACTACTAAAGTTTTTTTCAATGATTTACCCACAGGAAAATATGCCATTGCAGCGTATCACGATAAGAATAATAATAAAAAACTAGATAAAAATCAATTGGGAATTCCCCAAGAAAATTATGGCTTCTCCAATAATGCTCGAAGGATGTTTAGTGCCCCTAGTTTTGAAGAGGCTTCCTTTGAATTAAAGTCAAAAAAGACTATTCAAATTTTTCTCAAATAACTTTATAAACAATTCGGCATTAATATCTATTTGCCTCTTAATACTACCTTAAAATACAGGCAACATTCAAAGCCAACCTTTGCTTAAAATTCAAAGAATGAGAAGAGAGGTAGAATTAGTAGTCATTTCAGATGTGCATTTAGGAACTTATGGTTCTCGCGCTGAAGAGTTGGTAAAATACTTAAGGAGTATAAAGCCCAAAACTCTTGTTTTAAATGGAGATATTATTGACATATGGCAATTTAATAAGCGATATTTCCCAGGATCTCATATGCAAGTTATAAGAGAAATCACTTCTTTCTTAAGTCAGGGAACCATGGTATATTATGTCACCGGGAATCACGACGAAATGTTACGAAAATTCACAGGTTTTAAGATCGCAAATTTTGAAATTGTAAATAAAATAGTCTTAAACCTACCTACAGGCCGCGCGTGGATCTTTCATGGCGATGTTTTTGATACTACCATGCGCCATTCTAAATGGCTTGCAAAGTTGGGGGGTAAAGGTTATGATTTACTTATCATGATAAATACTCTTATGAATTGGGTAAGTGAAAAATTTGGTAAGGGAAGAATCTCGCTTTCCAAAAAAATCAAAAACAGTGTTAAGGGTGTTGTAAGTTTTGTAAGTAATTTTGAGATTACCGCCGCTGAATTGGCTATCGCAAATGGTTTCGATTACGTAGTTTGTGGACATATCCATCAACCTGAGATAAAGGAAATTCAAAATAAGGATGGGGAAAAAGTACAGTATTTAAACTCAGGCGATTGGGTTGAAAACTCTACTGCTTTGGAATATAACGAGGGAAAATGGGCTTTGCATTACGAGCAACAAAGCAAAGCATCCAGCAATAAGAATGAAACATTAGAGACGCATAAAGAAGCTTTATCCTTTGATGTTTTATTGGCTGAAATCACCCAAAATTTTGCAAAAGTTTAATATATGAAAGTATTATACGCAATCCAGGGAACTGGTAACGGACATTTAAGTCGTGCAGAAGACATCGTCCCCTATCTTCAAAGGAGATGTGATGTGGATATTTTAGTGAGTGGCACGCAGTCTCAGTTAACCCCTTCCTTCCAAATTGATTATCAACTTCGAGGGATGAGTTTTATGGCTTCGAAGAAAGGAAAGGTGGCACTTTTAAAAACAGCTGTTAATACTAATATTTTTACATTTTTTAAGGAGATAACTCAATTTCCGGCTAAAAATTATGATTTAATAATTAGTGATTTTGAACCTATTTCTGCATGGTCAGCAAAATACCATGGTGTTAAGTCGGTTGAGTTAAGTCATCAAGCCGCAGTTGCGCATCCAAACGCTCCAAAGCCGCTCGAAAAACACAGGGTAGGGAGTGCTATTTTAGGTAATTATTGCCCCAGTCATCGTAAATATGGCTTCCATTTTGAATCTTATGCACCGTCGATTTTTACCCCTGTTATTCGTGAAAAAATTCGCGAATTGAACCCGGAAAATTTAGGACATTACACCGTTTATTTACCTGCTTATCACGACGATTATATTATTCAGATTTTAATGCACTTCCCAGTTGAATGGCAAATTTTTTCAAAATATGCACAGTCTCGTTATCGCGTAAATAATGTTTGGGTGAATCCAATCGATTCAAAGCAATTCACAGAAAGTTTACGCACTTCTGAGGGTGTGCTTTGTGGCGCTGGATTTGAATTACCTGCTGAGGCATTATTTCTGGGTAAAAAATTAATGGTTATTCCAATGATGGGTCAATACGAACAATTGTGCAATGCAGAAAGTCTAAGAAATTTGGGAGTAGTTGTATTGGATAAATTATGTTTGTTACAAAGAAGAACAATTAGTACTTGGATTTTAAATACTAAACGCATTGAAGTCTATTATCCTAATAGAACTGAAAACATTATTGACACTATTTTTAACGATCTAAGACCAAGTCAAGAAGGGATTTCTACACCACAATTATCTGATCTAGTCGGCATTTAACCTAAATCAGCGTAATATTTATAGGTTTCAAGTTGCGCATGAAATGGTGGTAAATCATTTTTGCGGTATTCATTTTTAAAATCTTTGGAAAGCAACCTAGATTTTACGCTCCCTCTCCATTGAAAATCAAATACCTGTAATAATTCCGCTTGAATTTTTTTATCTAAAATAGGCACCCCAACTTCGATTCTGTAATCTAAGTTACGTTCCATGAAGTCAGCACTTAAAATGAAGATGAGTGGCTCGCCTGAATTTTCAAATACCATTAATCTTGCATGCTCTAAGTATCGGTCTACAATACTAATTGCTGTAATGTTTTCACTCATTCCTTTTACACCAGGAATTAAGCAGCAAATGCCCCTAATGATCAATTCTATTTTCACTCCTGCATTGCTTGCCGCGTATAATTTTTCGATCATTACCTCATCGGTCAAATTATTTAATTTCAATTTAATCCCTGAACTTAAACCCTTTTTAGCATTAATAATTTCTTGATCAATCCATTTAATTATTTTTCTTCTTGTATTGATAGGAGACACTATCAAATGTCTAAATTGCCCACGATCTAAGTTGTTTTCTAACAAACGGAATACTTTATTGATTTCTATTGAAATCGTTGGATTAGATGTTAATAGTCCGAAGTCCGTGTAGATTTTGGATGTTTTTTCATTAAAATTTCCAGTCCCTACATAACTGATATAGCTTGTTTTTTTGTCTTCAACACGTTTGATTTGGAGTAATTTGGAATGCACCTTTAAATTAGGAACACCATGTATTACTTTCGCACCATTTTCTCTGAGTCTATTGGACCAATACAAGTTGTTTTCTTCATCAAATCTCGCCTGCAACTCCATTACGACTGTTACCTCTTTACCGTTAAAAATGGCGGCCAATAAGGCATTCATTATTTGAGACTCTTTGGTAACACGGTAAATATTGATGTTAATTTCTTTCACAAAAGGATCAATCGCAGCCTCTCGAAGTAAATCAACAACATAATCAAAGCGTTGATAGGGGAAGTAAAGTAACACATCCTCTTTAAGTATGGTTTCAATTAAACTATGCGTTTTTTCAAGTTGAAATTGCTTACAAGGTATTTGTCTTTGAAAAGTTAAGTTTTGTTTTCCAAAATCCGGGAACCCAATAAAGTCTTTAAAATTATGGTATTTTCCTCCTGGTATGGTATTAACGCCTTTCTTCAATTCAAGTGAATCCAATAAAAAATTCAAAAGGTCATCTGGCATTTTTTCATCATAAACAAAGCGGACAGGCGAACCTTTTTTTCTTTGCTTCAAGCCTTTTTCAATTTTATCGAAAAATGAAGTAGAAATATCATCATCTAAATCTAGGTCTGCATCTCGTGTAAATTTAAAAGTAAAGGCTTCAATTTTTGAATTTAAAAAAATGGAGAAAATCTCGTCAAGATGTATACGGATAACATCATCGATAAATATAAAAAATTGATTTTCTCCTTCTTTTAACAGAAAAAACCGAGATAAGACTCTAGGAATTTCAATTAAGGAATACTTATTAGACTTTCCTTTAGTACTTATTTTAACCGCGAGATAAATCGAATAATCTCTTAATCTAGGGAAAGCATTTTTTTTGTTCAGCATGATGGGAAAAATAGCATGCTTTAACTCTTTGTGGAAAAAATCACTTAAAATGTCGTCTTGATTTTGAGTTAAGTGTTTATCGCTTAAATTGAAAATATTATCCTTTTCTAATTCGCTTACAATTTGTTTATAAGCCAATTCAACTTTTTCTTGTTGTTTATTGACTGTTTTCCTGATTTCTTTATATAAATCCTCAGCATTTCCGTTAAAACCAGCAATACTTTTCTTTTTTAAATGAAAGATTCTTTGCAAATTGGCGACACGAACCCGATAAAATTCATCCATATTATTGGAATAAATTCCTAAGAAGCGCATTCTTTCTATAAGGGGAACTTTTGAGTCTAAGGCCTCTTGTAGAACACGATCATTAAAACACAACCAACTTAATTCTCTATTAACGATTCTCATATTTTATTTCTAAAGCACGAATATAATCTGCTTGTATTAAGTTATTGTAAAGTCGCTATTGTTATTCAAATTCAATAAGTACTGCTCCTTTATCAACTACTGCTCCTTTATCAATGCAGATGGTCTTTACAATACCCACCCCTTCAGACTTAAGGGCGTTTTCCATTTTCATTGCCTCAAGAGAAATTAATATATCACCCGGCTGAACCTCTTGTCCAAGAGTAACATTTATATCTATTACCCTTCCCGGCATTGGGGATTTAAATTCTTTTATTTTTTTTATTTTAACTTTATCTAAGCCTAATGCACTTATTAAGTCATCTAATTCATGTTTTCTTCTGATATGAAACACACGATGATTAATTTTAATTACCAGGCGATTTTCTTCTGATTTCTCTTCTTGTATTTCTCCATGAAAGACAATCCCATTATAAGTCAAGTCGAAAAACTTATGATTGTGCCAAACAACAAAAGCTCCATCGCTTGTTTGAACCTTTTCATCATCAAAAAACCATTGATTTGTCTCCATGTTCTTTATTTTTTACTAAGTTGTAGACTCATTTGTGTATCATTATCTTCTTCGATACTTAGAGAAAGATGAGGTGAATTTACCTTATTGCAATACAAATTATCGGCTAAAACTTCTGCACAGATATAAGTAATGTTTTCTTTGATCGCACTTTCAATATTTTCCGTTGATTTTAGGTAAACATCAATCCGATCTGTTACTTCCAATCCACTATCTTTTCTAGCGTTTTGAATTCGATTTACTATTTCTCTTGCAATACCTTCAGCGCGTAGTTCGGGTGAAATATGAATATCCAAGGCCACGGTTATTTCGCCGTCTGACGCGACCAACCAACCAGGAATATCTTTTGCAGTGATTTCAAAGTCCTCTTTTAACAAAGTAATTTTTTCATTTTCTATAGTGCCTTCCCAATACCCAACTTTTTCGATGATTCTTATTTCATCTTGATCAAAAGCACCAACAATTATAGCAATTTGCTTCATCAGTTTTCCGTATTTAGGTCCAATAGTCTTAAAATTGGGCTTTATAGTTTTAACCAACATGGTGCCATCATCTTCAACTAAATCAATGCTCTTTACATTTACTTCTGAAAGCACTAAGTTTTGAATATGGTAAAGATTCTCTTTAAAATTATTATCCAAGGCGGGAACCATAATGCGTTGTAATGGTTGTCTGACACGAAGTTTCTCCTTCTTCCTCAATCCCAAAACCAAGGAAGATAATTTTTGCGCTAATTCCATTTGAGTTTCAAGTCTCTCGTTTATTTCCTTTTCATTTGACTTTGGAAAATCGCAGAGATGCACAGAGTCTTTTTTGTTTAATTGTGTTACGGTATTTAAATCCGAAAAAAGACGATCCATAAAAAAGGGTGCAATTGGAGAGGCTATTATGGAAATAGTTTCTAAACAAGTGTAAAGGGTTTGGTAGGCAGAAATTTTATCTTCCGCATCATCACTTTTCCAAAATCTTCTTCTGCACAAACGTACATACCAATTGGATAAATGATCGCTCACAAATTCTTGAATTAAGCGTCCCGCTTTAGTAGGTTCATATTCATCGAATGCAGCATCAACATCTTTAATAAGAGTGTTCAATTTGGAAATCACCCATCGGTCAATTTCAGGTCTTTTCTCTAAAGAAATGGCCGCCTGACTAAAATCAAATCCATCGATATTGGCATACAAAGCGAAAAATGAATAGGTGTTATAAAGTGTCCCGAAAAATTTTCGCTGAACTTCAGCAATTCCTTCAGTATCAAATTTTAAATTATCCCACGGCTGTGCATTGGTTATCATATACCACCGCGTTGCATCTGGACCATATTTTTCTAATGTCTCAAATGGATCAACACCATTTCCTAAACGCTTAGACATTTTTAAACCGTTTTTATCCAGAACCAATCCGTTTGAAATAACATTTTTATACGCCACTTTACCAAAGACCATAGTAGAAATAGCATGAAGGGTATAAAACCAACCTCTTGTCTGATCCACTCCTTCAGCAATAAAATCAGCAGGATAGGCTTTACCTGAGTCAATTAATTCTTTATTTTCAAAAGGATAATGCCATTGAGCATAAGGCATAGACCCAGAATCAAACCAGACATCAATTAAGTCCGACTCCCTTCTCATGGGCTTGCCCGCTGGAGACACCAAAATAATTTGGTCAACCTTATGTTTGTGTAGGTCTATTTGATTATAATTTTCCTTAGACATATCGTCAACTACAAAACTACTCAAAGGATTAGTGGACATCAATCCAGCCTTTACAGAAGTCTCACTTGCAGATTTTAACTCCTCTAAAGAGGAAATACAAATATGTTCAGACCCATCTTCAGTGGACCAAATAGGAATAGGAATCCCCCAATATCTGGAACGGGATAAATTCCAATCGTTTGCATTTTCTAACCATTTTCCAAAACGACCCGTCCCTGTCGAAGCAGGCTTCCAATTAATGGTT
>Ga0304728_1000522_pt1 | contig 32603 bp, 44 predicted proteins | sample C_130625_MF_Meta_FD_190476 | JGI IMG/M metagenome (GOLD analysis project Ga0304728, IMG submission 190476) | Freshwater microbial communities from Lake Croche, Canada to study carbon cycling - C_130625_MF_MetaG (v2) (version 2) | ecosystem: Environmental > Aquatic > Freshwater > Lake | place... | reverse complement strand
CCATCGTAATTTCTTGCTTCTATTTTTCTCTGTTCCTTTTCGAGAAATGTAAGATTATATTGTTCGTTTAATAACAGTGCTCGCAATTCGGAATCACTTAAATCTTTTACAGTTTGTACTTTTATTTGTTGATTATTATAAATTTCTTTAAGAAGTTCGGGTATGGATTTGAAAATATCGGTTTTCCTTGTTTTGATAAAATTAAGAAGCAATAACATTTTTGATGAGTAGTCTTTTTTATTTTTCGAAAGGTCAAAAATAAATCTTTCAAGTTTCTTGCTTTTTGTTGTAACGATAATTTTTGTCAAGAGCTGACTATTTCTGAAATAAGTTGGACTCACATTTACATAAATTTCTTTAAAAATTGAATTAATAGCTTTTCTTCTTTCTGTTACCGTCGCAGGAAAAACACCGATATTCTTCTTATCTTTGTGTATGAATGCTCGTTCAAACATAGCAAGTTCATAAATATCAATTTGGCCTTGTAAAAACATTTCTTTGAATCCTGGGTATCTATCAAAAATAAACAAAATGTCATTTACTTTGTTATAGTACGTTTCTGGATAATTTTTGGTGAGGCGATAAATCTTTTCTTCGAGGAGTTCTATTTTGTATTTTATATTGTCAACAAATGTTCCATGTGGATGTACTTTATTTGGAACGTCAACGACGTACCGTTTTAAACTTGCTGAAACATCTTTAAGGGCTTTTTCCATACGTTTTCTTGCACTAATGCGAGATTTATCCAAAGGAATTGGTTCATATTTGTTGTATATCTGCATTTTAGAATCTGAAACGGGTCTGGGATACCGTTTTAGTTTCTCCATGAATTCTTCTTCTCTGGGAGTTCCGCGTTGTTCTTTGGGTGTTTTTAAAGAAGGTTTAAAGCGTTTTGCAGAAGCGATACAATTAAGAAGTTCTTCTTTTGAAAGTTTACTAAGTAATTGAGTAGTTTCCTTTACTGCTTGAGTATATCTTTTTTGTTCTGGTGTAAGTTTTATGGGAAGGTCTTTCAACATTTCTACTATTTCTTCGATTTGTTCTTTTTTTGAAGGGAAGTCAATTTTTTCAAATTTGCTAATTGCTTTTGTAACGCCGGTTGTGTAAATGTATCCAGCAGAATCCTTCTTCTCTCTTCTTTCAAAGGGCATCCAAAAGTTATCAAGAAATATATTGATGTCATTAAGGTATTCTTCTTCAGCTTGTTTGTACTTTTCTTCTGAAGAGAAGTCTTCACGAGCTGGAGGTTTTATACCTGTAAGTTTTATTATATTTACCTTTTCCATAGCTGAAAGGCTATTCCATTCTTCTAAAAGCCTATTTGAAGGTAAGGGTTCGAAGTCTTCTTCAATTTCCCGATGGCTATCGTAAATGGATTCGAGTTCATATTTTACGCGTTTCATTTCATTAATTTCTTCGGAGGTAAAAATGTTTCGTGCTCGTTGTACTGGTTCAAGGGCAGGAAAGTCTCCCATGTTTTCATAAATGCGTCTTTCATAATTATCAAGAATACTTCTAAGTTCGATTTCCTTTTCAACGAGATTGTTTTCTATACTTTGGCGGTCTTGAAAACTAGCCAAGATACGTCTATTAAGATTACCAAGTTCAAATCGAAAAGCACTCAGGTCTAAAATTCTACCGCTGTTAAAATCGTCAATTAATTTTGCTTTTTCTACAAGGAGTTCGGAATAAATATTATTTAATTCTTCCGCGTCAGATTCGGTTTCAGATTCTGGTTTATCGGAATAATCTGCGTTTTCATCTTCCGAGTCACTACTCATTCTTTTTTAATAACATTTATTTTATTTTAAATTAAAATACCAGTTATTATCAAGAACGTTTAATGAATAACGCAATTTATTTTGGTTCTCCTGGATGCGGTGCGTGTCAAGAACAAGAAGAACTTTTGCGTAAAAGCAATATTAAGAATATTAAATATGTAAATATCGACCGTTTCCCGGACCGGTTTCGTTTTATACGAGCAACTCCAACTTGGGCGTTTCCCCAAGGAAACGAAAGTTACAAACTCCATGAAGGAATTATAAATCCCGAACTTCTTTCATTTGGGCGTCGCCGAAATATGCGGCGTACCCGTTTTGGAGAAACACCGAAACTTTTACCAAATATTAACGACCTTGCTGTTTATGGAAAAAATTTTCCGAATGGCAAGGGATTTGAAATTCCCGATTCGTATTATAAAAAAGTTGAAAGTGTTTGGGGAACTGGAAACGATACCCTCAATGCAGGTATTGGTGGTACACGAAGCTTAGGGCCAGATAATATTGGTGAGATGTATTCTAACGGGTATTTTAATAATATCCGAATGGCTCAGCCAGCGGACCAACTTGGAACAGCACTGTATCTCAATAGAAGCTGTAATATTACACGCAACGAAGGTACAACTCTTAAATCTCCTGGTATGATATACGATTCACCAAATCCCCAAATAGTCGATACAACAACTGGATTTGGTCGCCGTCGTAAAGGGGGTGGCCGAAAGGCAAATCTTAAAGGTAAAAAGCGCGGAACACGTTTTGGTGGACTTTACGGGCAAATGGGTCCCGCGTATGAAATTGGAAATCAGTATCTTATAAATAAAGATACTGGCAACCAGTTATATTCTGGTGGTCGTCAGAATAAAACTCCTCGTCCTGACTCCGTTCAAAATAAGTACATTTATGTGGGACAGGTAACTCCTTATAAACCAATAGGTAATATTTCAAGTTTCCCTTCATTTGGAAAAAAATCTAAAAAGAAACAGCTTTCAAAGAAACAGCTTTCAAAGAAACAAGTTTCAAAGAAACAGCTTTCAAAGAAACAAGTTTCAAAGAAAGTACTTTCTGGCAAAAAGGCTGTGAATATAAAAATATCTATTAAACGTAAAAGTGGTTCGGGAAAACGTACATCTAAGAATCACATTGGTGAAGGAACAACGTTAAAAATCAAAGGTGGAAAGATAAAGGTAAAGAATTAATTTTATTGAAAATACAAGTTTTCGATTTTATTGAAAATAGTGATATCGACACACTGGAATATACTTTTCATTTCCTCCTATGTCGATAACTGAAGTTGATTTGTTTTTAGCAATTCTTTTTGTGAAGGGTGCCGATGTTCCATTATTGCATTTGCAACAATAAGCCTTTAGTTTATCAAGTGTATCGCAAATGGGAATAAGTTTAACGATATCACCAAATGGATTTCGAAGGTAATCCCCATCAAGTCCCGAAACGACCACGTGTTTGTGATGAACGTCAACGAGTTTTAAAACTATATCAAACAGGTCACTAAAAAACTGTCCTTCGTCAATAAAAAATGAATCATATTGCTGAATCATATTTTCAGTTATATCATTTAATTTTGCAAGTTTTAAACAATTTACTTTGAGATTATCATGTGTTGCAACGGAATTATTACTGTAACGGTTATCGCTGATAAAATTTACAACGAGGATTTTTTTGTTTATGGATTTTTCTCTATTGATGCGTCGAATCAGTTCTGAACTTTTTCCACTAAACATATTTCCAATGATAAGTTCGAGTTTACCGACTGGTCCATTTGTAAAAGTTTCCATTACCGTTTTATTTTTTTAAGTTTTAATTGTTTAAATTGGTTTAAACTGGCTAATAATTTGGTCGATATTAGATGGTCCATTATCAATAATTTGAATATTACCATCATTGTCGTAATTTCCATTTGAATTGTAAACATTGAGTGAAATGGAGTTTGGTTGTTCCCACATAATGTCTCTTGGAGGTGATAAAAATTTATCATTGAGTAGTTGTTGGAATGAGCTTTTAAGATTAAATCCCTTAAATCCGCATGCATCTTCTTGTCCTGTCACACAAGTTGTATTATTTAAGAGTGTAATGAGAGAAACATAAACAATACTGTTTGTGTTAATATTTTTTGGAGTATTTTCACTTAAACTGACATCCTTTACTGCATTGTTCCACTGCTCCATTATCGGAGTTGTATCTTGGTAAGCTTCTGCTTTGAAAGAAACAGTGTTGTACCGTGTAGTATTAAATGCAGAAAAAAGTATTCTATGAAAGAAATGATTTGGGTTTTGTTGGGACCTATAGACGGTAAGCTCCATGTCTGTAATAATAAACCCTTCACAAAGTGGATTTAAATTTGTAAACATAGTAACTTGGTCTGCAGAAGCGCTCATATAAAAATCAAGTTTATTTGAAACTTCTAATTTTATAGCCTGGATAAATGAGCTTTCTGGTTCATATCCATAATCAGGGTAAAGGCTGTAATGTTCTTGTGAAAGTCCACTTGCTTTTAAGTTAATTGAATCGGTGTAAATGATACTTGCAAGGTACTTATTAATATTTTCAAAATATTCTTTTGGATTAACAATGGGTCGCATAGCAAAAGATGCGACTGCAACTTCGGGTTGGCACCATGTTTGAAGAGGAAGACTGGCACAAGAATTTGCTTTTTTAAATTTATTAATAGTTGTTCCACAGTTATGGATTTCTCGTGCTGATACCTGTGGAGCTCCATAGCTATAATTGACGTAATCGGGATTTTGAGAAATCGTTCCGTTTACTTTTTGATTAAACATCTTTAAAAATCCTTTTTATTTTTTTTTCAATAAAAATACATTAATTTTATTATTTAAAAACATTTCGGTATCAGGTAAAATATAATAATAATACCCGGGTTCTATAATATAATACCGTTCTTTAAATTTAAGATAATTATTGTTTGAAGTATTCCAGTCCTTTGTTGTAAAAAACACCGAATATTCTTTAATTTGGGATATACTTATTTCATTTGAGTATTTTTTAAGATATTCTTTATCAGAATCGTGAAGTAGGTACTTTATTTTTGATGTATCAAGATACAATTTATGAGTCGAAATAAGAAAATACTTAATTAAAAAATAAAATACAACTAAAATTACAATAAATAAAAACATAGTTATTAAAATTTGTTTAAACATTTATATTTCTTTATTTTAAATGACAATTTTATCAAAGATATTGAACTATGAATCTTCAATTTTTGAAGAATATTCTTCAAAAAGAAAAAATTTAATTGACAATTTGAAAACATTAAACATAGATACTTTAGATAATTCACAATTATCCATTTTTACCAATGACCTTAAAGCAATTATCGACCCAATAAAAACAAGTATATCTGCAATAGACCATTACTTCACAAATACCGACTTTAAAAATAACCAAAGTACTCTCGAACAAAATGACCTTGGTGCTTTATTTTACCTCTTCCTTGGCCTACGTTTAAATTCACGTTCTGGCTCAGAACTTGCACTTGAAACCGAAACACTGTCAGACTCTCTGGAATCATCTGTGTCACTTTCGGAGCTTTCAGATTCTTCTTCAAAGTCTTCCAGGTCAGTATCGGTAACATTTTCCAATACCAATTTTTTTGAGTAAGTTTCAGAAAGTGTTTCATCGAGTGTTTCAAAAATTACCTTGAGCTTTACAAGCTTGTCTGCTTCAAGAGACTTTGGAATAATTAAATTAAAACGGATAAAAAGGTCACCAAATTCATTTGGTTTTTTATAAATAGGCATTCCTTCACCTGAAATTTTTCTCAGCGAATCGTTGAGGTGAAGTGCATCATTAACATTTTTACAAATTCTAAGAACACGTTCATCTAAATGTATTATATCAAATGAATAGTCATAAAGTTGATAAATATTGATATTTTTAATAATAATAAGATTATCACCGTCACGTTGGAATAGAGGATGTTCGTTTTCAATAAGTGTAATGACAATATCACCAGGTGTGTATCCTGGAATTTGGTCTGCTTCTCCTTCAAACCGAATTTGTTGTTCGTCCTTCATACCCCGTTCAATTGGTATAACTATTTTCTTTTTTTCTTCTACAATTTTTTGTTTACCGTCAACTTCAACCACACGCTTACGCTTAATGTTAATCTTCTTCTTTTTACCAGTATAAAAATCAACAAGGTCAACATTTAAATCAAAACAGATGTCTCGTGTTTTGGGAAAAGATTTACCCATGAATGGTTCTCTAGGAATCTGTGGTCTTTCTAAAATTTCATTAGGTGATTGTTTAAAATTTCCCATAATATTACCCATAGAACCCATTAGTTCACTTAAACCAGCAATTTCACTACCGTCAGATTCACCTCCACTCATCATTTGAAATACATTTTTTGTAACATGTGATATCATATTTTCCATATCCATATTTTCTATGGCAGATTTATCATCTTCTGACATATTATTGGCGATTTGGCTCGCCATCTTAAAAATATCCATGGCGACCTTGACACGTTGGTAATTAGATTAATTTATTATTCTTAAATAAGTTTCAATTAATTAAAATTATTTTCTGGTTCGAGTGTTGTATCATACTGTTTTTGAAGATTAATTCGTGTAAAATGGTCTCGACGCATTCTGTTTGCTATCGTTTCATCAATCACCAGCTTTGCATGAAAATGGTGATGTGTTTGGAGATTTCCATTATTAATGATAAGTTGATATCCTTCATTTAAATTCCAAAACTCAACAAAAATACGAATGTCTTCAAACAATTGTAACTTTATATTTTCGGGAATTTCATAAATTGTATGAAAGTGTTTTTTAGTTGTTATAATTATCATTGGTCTGCGAAAAAGGTCATGGTTAAATGTAAAATTGTCAGTTTGTGAGATGATATGGTCTTTTAATGTACCTCGTGGTTTGCATGTATAGCACTTGCTGGATGTTTTCTTTTTGGAAAGTGACATTTTTCTTTTTTAAGTTTCTTTTGTTTAAATTATTTTACTTAATATTTTGAAGTTCACTTGAACGAGCAGCCATTAAAGAATCAAGTGTTCTATTCTTATTATCGTTATTATCTATTTTCATCATTCTTGTTGGGTCATTCATGTTTGAAGGAGATGGCTGTTCCCCCATTCCATGACTTCCGTTCTTTTGGTCTAGAAAGCTGTAATTTCCAAAAACTTTTTCTTCCTGTCCGTCTAAAAATGAATACATGGAACCGTCATTTGCAGGTGAAAGATATTCACCCATTTTTTCATTTAACCAAGAAAATGCATCCTTTCCTTGGTAAATTTGTTTCCCATCATACACGCATGGAACTTCTTCGATTTCGTTAGGAATTGAGGGTATTTTGTTAATATCGACAATATTAAACTTCTTTGCGAGTTCCTCCTTTGTTCTGAGTTTGTTAACAAAATTATTGGAAAATTGACAGTTACTTATAAAAAGAACATATTCTGGCTTTGGTGGAGAACTCATTTATAATTTATTTTAGTTATTAAATTTAAATTTTTAACGAAAAAAAATAACAGTAAAATAAAACAGTATGATTAGTTTTTTATTAGAAGAAGGGGTTATTACGGTAGGAACACTTTCAGGTATTTTTACAACTGCATTATTAAATTCCCTTAAAACAAATATTATAGACCCGAGTATAAACACTTTAGTTCCTCCTCATAAACTTGACGCTCTTCCACAACAACCTTCAACAAACAAAAGTGATGAAACAAAAAGTGGATTTTCTGATTTATTTCCACTTCCTATAGGAACTAATACAAATACAACAAATATAATTCGTTGGCAAACGTTTTTAAAAGACGTCATAACATGGATAATAATTATGTTCTTTTTATACATTTTCTGGAAAAAAGTTCTCCATCCTGCAAAACTTAATAAAATGAAAGTTAATTTAAGTTAAAAAACAAATAAATAAAATAATTATAAAGGGTATAAATGGCTGGAGCAAATTTTGTTTCTCCTACAGGTTACGTTGACCTTGACAACGATTGCCAATATAGTATCGACCTTAAATCAACACGGAGCCGTGAATACGTCGACCCCAAACAGGACCTTGCGTTTTATTTTCAAACATACATAGTTCCAAAATACGCTCTTAATAATATTAATGTAAGTAACGCTGCTTCCTTTATGAAAGACCTTCAAATGAATTGGTCTAAACTTACACCCGACCTTAAAGATAAAGTTCTTGATATTATGGTCGATGGTATACTTACTTCAGATAACTACGATTTCAAGAACCGACTTCTTTCCAAGCTTGGTGTTAACCAACAACAAGCACCCGTGCTAGTACCGCCACCTTCAAGTAATGTACCAAGTGTAAGTACATTTGGTAAAAGTAATTTCGGTGTATCTAACGATATGATGTATATAGCTGTTGCTATAATATTTCTCGGCTTTGTTTTGTTTCTTATGAATAAAACAAAGCAACGACCAGCCGCCTTTTCTAAAATGTTTTAAATGTTAAAGCATTTAAAACTATTTGTTTTAAATTAATTTTATTTAATTTTTTACAAATTTAGTTTTACTTAAAAATTAAAACACTAAAATCATAAAGTTAAAATGGAAACTTATGATTTTATGGTTTTGCCATTTGCCGAAATTGAAATTCGGTTGGGAACGATAACTCGGAAGAATTTTGATTCGAGTATTGACAAAAAGTATTTTGAAAAAATTAAGGAATCTCTTGAATCTGGTGATTGGAAAAGTATCGTAAATAAAAATACAATAGAATATATCAAAGATAATTTAAAATTAATTACCGATGTAACGACTGATTCCAAGGACACAAAAAGTGAATTAATTTTAAAAGAAAAAGTAAAAACTGAAGATTTTCAAATCAATAGCAGTCCATTTGATATAAGATACTGCATTAGCCAAGAATTTAAATTAAATTCTCAAATTAATACATTTTCTAAGAAAGACACACTTACTCGAACAAAAACAAGGAAATCTTTTGTAAATGAAAACTTTAAGTACGACCTTACTATTGTAAATGAAAATAACAACGGAATTACAAAAACAAAGTATGAAACTGAAATCGAATTACTTGTAACTAATGAAACACTTTCATGGAAACCATGTTATGTAAATGACTTTCTTGAATGTAAAATTTATGACCTTATTAATATTGTTGAACCTATTCCACGTGAAAAATTTAAAATTAATTTAATAAAATAATTGTTAAAGTTAAAGTATGTTGAAAGATTTACTTTTATTTGGGCTTATTATTTTAGCCCTTGACATTCCCTTTATTACTTATATTGTTGCACCAAATTATAAATCTCTTGGTATGGCTTTACAACCAAAGGTGGTATTTGCGCTTTGTGCGTACATTGCAATGATTTTGGGTTGGTATCTTATTCAGGGAGACCTTCTTAAAGCTGCGTTACTTGGATTTGTAGTTTATGCAACATATGCATTCACACTTGCTGCAATTTTACCTGGTTATACACTTTCCATGGCAATGACCGAAGTTGTTTGGGGAACACTTTTATTTACTATAGCAACTGCTATTACTAACAAGATTTTAAATATTTAGAACAGGGGGTGTGTTCGGGGGTAGAGGAGTTACACCGAGCTGGACTGCAGCTAAGTTAACAATATATTCGTCGTTATTGTTCCATTCAAGATACTGTTGAGTTGTTAAATTAAGAACTGAACTGCTAATAAGTTCTTTCTTCTCATCTAAAAGATACAAAGCAAAACTTGCTGTTGTGAATAAAGTTAAACTCGTGCATACAACTGTAAATGAAGTTGCTATTCTGGTTGTAACAACTGGGTCGGGCTCAATGGGTGTATTTGCATTAAGGTTACTCATAAAAGCTTTTATTTAAACATTTATTTTAATTTGGTTAAAAATACGAATTTGGTTAAAAATACGAATTTGGTTAAAAATACGAATTTGGTTAAAAATACGAATTTGGTTAAAAATACGAATTTGGTTAAAAATACGAATTTTAAATAAAATCTTTTTTAAAATGGACCATAAGGTTTATTTATCGGACCCGGGTATTTATAGAAATGGTTCTAAATTTTATTATCGTAAAAATAGTCAAGAAGTTACAGATTCAAAAATACTGTCACGTATTAAATCCTTTGTTGTTCCTCCAGCATGGAAAGATGTATGGTATGCATCTAAGCCGCGTTGTCATATTCAAGTTTATGGAATTGACGGGGGTGGTAAAAAGCAATATATCCTTTCTGAGCGTTGGGTAAAGAATGCAAAGTACAATAAATATCTCCGTATGAAAACTTTTATAAGGGACGTTGTTTCATTTAAAAGAAAAATTCGATTGACAAGTTTAAATTTGACAAAGCAAAATATTACTCATTTACTTTTTAATTTACTTATGGAACTCCATATTCGAGTAGGAAATGAAATATACGTACCTAAAAGTTATGGACTGACAACACTTCGCCAAAAACATCTCAAAATCAAAAATGGTAACTTCATTTTAAAGTTTGTTGGTAAAAGTAATATATCCCACGTAGTCGATATTCCACCTGAATATAACCAGTGGTTTAATATTCTTAAACTTGAAAATTCAGCCGACAAACCATTACTGTGGTATCGTGAAAATGGAAACATTTTAAATGTAAGTTCCGAAGAACTGAATGAATATCTTAAAAAACATATGGGAAAAGAATATACATGCAAAGACTTTCGAACGTACTCTGCAAATATGCTCTTTATTAAAACATTTTTAAAAAAAGCAAAAAATGGACTCAAACCACGTAAAGTAGTATTTGAATCAATTGACGAATCCGCTAAACAATTAGGGCATACACGCTCAATTTCGCGTAAAAGTTATATAAGTGAATCATTAGTTGATTATTGTGTTGATTCATTTTCTCAAGCTTGTGAACTCTCACCATCTGAATTACTTTCTAAAGTCTGGTCTTGATCTGTTTTAATTTGGTTTTCTAGTTCAGAACTTATAGATTCCATAAGGTCTTTGTTACTCATCACATTAGAAACGCATTTGCTAATCTGTTCGACCATCTGTGGATTTGATTTAAGTATTTTATTTACGTGTTCCATCATTTTGAAAATATCCGAATTTTCATTTAAAACTGGTTCAGTTGGTTCCGTAATTACATTTTTCTTACGTTCTGTGCGCTTATTGCGGAGCTTTTCACGAAGGGCTTCTTTATTATCCATTGAAGAGTTTATACTTTAACATTATTTATTTTTTTAAGTTAATTTTTCTAAGAAATAAAAAAAATAAACACCAATTGTTAATGAAAATAAATAACAAAAAATTAAAAACCAAATCATTTAAAGTAAATTCTGTTATTTACTTTAAATCATTTAAAAAGATGCAAATCCATACTCCAGAAACATTTGCAATTTTTTACAATGAAGCAACTACTAAATTACTCGACCACAACAATAAACTTATAGTTCTTGAAAATGTGCCAACTCGGTTAAATTTACTCGAAAATGAAAATACCGTTTTAAAGGAAAAAATCAAGTTTATGGAAAATCGTTCAAATTTACTCGAAAGTAGATTATACGAATTAAATACCCTAATGATAAAATTTTTTGCATACAATAAACAACCAAAATTAATTGTACCCGAACCAACTCTTACAAAACCTCCAGAAGTAATATCTTTTAAACCTTTGGAAAAACCCAATTTTAAATTTTAAAATTTCCATCTCTTACCACATTCCAAACATGTAACAAATGTAGTCATAGGTTCATCTGCTGACCTTGTCTGCATTTGGAAATACGTACAGTTATTCTTCTTACACTTACCACAACGAAAGATATCTGTACCTTGTTGGTTTTGTTCTTTTCCAATCATTGCCAGCTTTTTGGCATTATTCAATAAAATAGTTTCCCAGAGTTCCGGAAATAATAGCTGAGAACTCATGGAAATTATTTCTTGCGGTTCCCATAATCCATATTTTATTTTATTTAAAACGAAATCGGCATTTTTGTTGTAAGATATATTTCCAATAAGTCTGTTGTAATTTTTTTTATACAGCCATCTAAATTCATTGGAGTTCCACGAACGTTCAACTAACCTGGAACGTGCATCTTTGATTGTTGTGTTAAAAATACTTTTTTCCATAACTTCGGGCATTTTTAAAAGTTCCTGTTTCCATGTTGGTGAAAGTATTTTATGGATTCTCAAACGTTCATAAATATCAACATCAAAAATAGAACGTTCAAGCTTTTCAACAAGCTCTGTGCTTTCTACTATTTCCCAATCACGTTCATCAAAAATAGTTTTTATCTTTTCCAAACAGTGTTTTCGTATCTCAGTCATTTTTATCTTTTCAAATGATTAAAATTTTAAGTAAAATTATTTTTGTAAAAATTTAAGAATTTAACTTAAAGCATTTGACAAAATAAATATATACAATGAAAATATCGGTATTTCCAAATTTGGGTAATACATGTTATCTCAACTCAGTATTACAGTGTTTTATAAACAACCAAGAATTTCAGAATATTTTAAAAGAACAAAATGATAAAGAGTCTCTTTTTGTTTCCGAATTAAAAAAATTCCATGTTGACTTTACTGCAAATGGAGAATATAACGCCCAAATGTATAATTTAAGTACTTTTCTTGATTTTTTTTCATTTAGAAGATTCGAGCAACAGGACGCCCATGAATGTATAATTCAGTTTTTAGAACTTCTTATAAAAGAATGCCCTTATACTAATCCTATTTTAAATATATCTAATTCATGGGATAAGCTTGATACAAGTCCATTTGTTCCATTTTATCACGGTCAAACAAAAAATTGTATAAAATGTTTAAAATGCAAAACGGTAAAAAATATTTTTGAAGAATTTAATTCCATAAACCTCAATATTCCCCTGGAAAAATCTACATTAACGGACCTTTTTATAAAATACCTTGAAAAAGAAACCCACAGCGATTCCGAAAATTTGTATTATTGTGATTTTTGTAAATCAAAAGAGTGTTATGAAAAAAAAATAAGTTTAAACCGTCTTCCAAAAGTTATGATACTTGTTCTAAAACGGTATTCCTTCACTGGTGAAAAAATAAATTCAGAAGTTACGTTTGGCAATACCCTTAAAATCCGCGAATCTTTGACTGGAAAAATCAAAGATTACCGTTTGCAAAATATAATTAGTCATACTGGAAATTTGTATACAGGGCATTATACAAATTACAGTATCATTAACGATACTTGTCTTTTTATAGATGACGAATCGGTAAAAATGAAAAAATGGACTCACCAAGATGCTTACATTTTGTTTTACGTTAGCTAAATTTATTTACATTAATTTCATGAGTATATATTTACCAGTAGCTTTACCCTTAGAAGAAAATTCAGGAGCAATTAATATAGTTTTATAAGACATGTTTGCAGGTAAAATCAACGGAGCAGTACTATCTCTTGCAGTTACAGTCCATGGAACCGTATTTATTATTTCAAAACTTCTAGCAGAAGTTTTTGCAACTGTTACACTAATTGGAGATGATGCACTTGATGTAAACTTGAGTGTTACTGGATTACCAGTGCCATTTTTTAGAATGTACTTGGTTTTTTTATTAGGTAATATTGGTTGTGAAACATTTGAGGATGTTGGTACAGAATTAGGTAATATTGGTTGTGAAACACTTGAGGATATTGGTAATATTGGTTGTGAAACACTTGAGGATATTGGTAATATTGGCTGTAAATCACTTACTGGTATTAATACAGAATTAAGTGATATTGGTTGTAAAACACCTGGCATATCTGGAGCAACTAATGTCATTTGTGGTAAAACACCTGGGATATCTGGACCAGATATTGTTGGTGTTGATGTTGGCGTTGGTGTTGTTTGTAAAACACTTGGCATCTCTAGATCAAATGTCGTTGGCGTTGGTGTAATATCTGGTTCACCTACATATGGATATACAACATTATCAGTTGGATTTATCTTTGCTTCCCGTACAGTAAATGTATATGTCAAACCAGTAAGTTCTGTATATTTTGCGTATACGCTTCCTTTATAAGCGTCATCTGCTTGAACTAAAGGAATTCCATTTGGCGACCATGATTTTTCGTTGTTAAAAAATATAGCAGCTGAGTGAGTTTGTAAAAGTATTGGTTTATTAGGGTCAGGGCCATAATACTGTATCAAAAACCATTGTTGAGTATTAAAAGGTATTCGTTTACTTATTGTATTTGGATATACGTAATATGGTTTAGCGTTTTGCATATTTCTTACATTTAATCCAGCTGCCGTAGTATTATTTATAACTAAATAATTTGAAGACGGTTCTCCAAATTTACTTTTTGGTTTAAAAAACCAAATTGCTGCTATAACAATTATGATACCAATGATGAGGTACATTTTATTTGAACCAATACTGTTACCAAATCGAAAACCGCGGCGAGCCATTTGTATATCTTTCAAAATTATTTTTTAATTAATATTAAATAAGTTTAATTAAAATTAAATATGTTTAATTTTAATTAAACAAGTCTAATTCCACTTGAAGTAATTGTTATATATTGGGTTATTAAAGTTGGTCCCGATATTTTTAAGTAGCAGTAATTACACCAGATCCATACACTGTTATATTTCTCTTAGGTGTATTTATAGATAAATAACTTTGATAACCATTATTAGCTGTCATAATCCATTGAATTGTATTTATTATTGGAAAAGTTATTGTTTTATAAGCAGCAAGTTTTAGAGTAAATGATGAAGTACCTGATGTAGATGATAAAGGACCTGGTGTAAATGTGAGTAATATTTCGTTAGGAGAATAATTTGTTATATTGTAATTTGTTATATTGTAATTTGTTATATTGTAATCAGTTGCTTGTGGGGGGTTATTTCTTTTATAATCTTCTATAGCTTTTGTTTTAGCTGTATCAATTGGTCCAGCACAAGTTGAATCATCATAAACAGGTACTGGTGGAGCAGGGCAACCTGCTAGTGCTGTTGAAACAGCGGATTGTACTGAAGAAAAACATGGAGATTGGTTTATTAAAGTTGGTCCCGATATCTTTAATGTTAAATCAGAAGAACTATTTATATTAAAAGAATAATTATATGTATTTCCATAACTATATGCTGGTATTGAAGGAGCTGGGTATGTCACACCCATATTTTCTATCCTGAACTGTGGTTTTTGATTAATTGATAAAATTTTTATAGCTGTATTAGACATTGATGCTGGAACATCAATTATTTTTTCTATAAAGGAATTTGTACGGTCAAATTGATAAAATGATAAATTATTTTTATTGTCTACAAGAAAAGAAGGAGGCTGGTATGTTATTCCATTAATAACTACTGGACTGAAATAATCCGAAGCACGTGATGTGCCTGGGTACATCATTACTTTCAAACCTTTAAGAGAAATATTATTTGTAAGAGTAACATAAACAAATGGCCTGGTTTCCTGTGTATTTAAAGAGGATTCTCCAAATTTACTTTTTGGTTTAAAAAACCAAAGAGCTGCTATAACAATTATGACACCTATAACGAGATACATTTTGTTTGAACCAATACTATTACCAAATCGAAAACCTCGTTGGGCCATGTGTATATCTTTAAAAATTATTTTATTCCGTATGAATTATTTTTTCACCCAGAAAGATTCTTTTTTGGTTTCCGATGAAATCCATGCCTAGTACGCAATTTAATTTCATAAAATGTGTATTTTTTTCTGGTGTTTTTGAAAGACTTCCGCAATTATTTCGTGTAACGACGCTGAAAGTTGCTGGATTGGCAGTAATAACAGGTTCTCCATTGTAAAAAACACGTTTGTTAGATTTGAGATATCCATATTTAAGCTTTTGAAAATCAGTTTCTCCATTCATTTTTGGTATTTCTTTTCCATGATAAAGTATTTTATCTTTGGAAAAGTAATATCCAGGTCGTGTTTTACCACCATGGCCGTAGACGCTTCCAAATTTAATACCGGGTTCTTCTATTTTTGCCTGAGTGTTTCCCATAAATGAATTGCTTTAAAGAAATGAAATAAAAAAAATCAAATGGAAATAACTATATTTAGGAAAAATGAAGTTTCGTTTGATTTATTTAAAAATCAAGAACTTTTCAAAACTGAGGAATATTCAAACATAAATTCCTTCAAAAATGAAGTTTATGGAAACTTCAAAGAACTTGACAAAACAAAATCAAAATTAGACTATCTTGATAAATCCGAAGAGCGTTCGAGGAGAGCTGCTGCAAAATATCTCCATGAATATGAACTTGTAAAATTGCTTTGTAAAAAGCAAGTAATTTCGAGAGCTTACTTTAAGTTGTACGAAATCATTTACTTTGAAGAAATTGTATTGAAACAAACTTGTGATTGTTTTTTTATGTGTGAAGCTCCTGGAGGTTTTATCGAGTGTGTTTCAGATATACGCCGAAAGAAAAATTTAAAAACTAATTTTATCAGTATTTCAAAATACGACCCGTTGATACGATACTCCGTTTATCTTGAAGAAAATAATTTAATGTACGGTGACATTACCGAAGAAAATGTATTAAATAAAACAATTGAAAGTGTGATTTCGCGATTTCCCAATGGATTGGACCTTGTTACAGCAGATGGAGGATTTGATGTAAAGGTATTTGTCGCACAAGAAACTCTTAGTAGCAAATTGTTACTTTGTGAAATATACCTTGGTTTGAAAACACAAAAGAAGGGAGGAATGTTTGTTATCAAATTTTTTGATATGTTTACACACAATACAATAATTTATTACCTTTTGCTTTGTTCTTTTTATACTTATGTAAAGGTGATTAAACCAAAAAGTTCTCGAAATTGCAATTCTGAACGGTACCTTGTTTGTTATGAATACAAGGGTGCCGATGAAGCAATTTTAAATGATATTTTTACAATAATTTCAAATTTTGAAATTACCAAGAACCGTTTTACAATGGTTTATCCATGTTTTGACTTTACTTTTTTACCTGACCTTAAGAAATTATCTATCTTTAATAATATCATTGTTTACGAACAAATTAAAACAATTAATGAGTCTATAAAAATGGTTAATTTTAAAGATACATATTTTCAGAATTTACTTCTGAGTATTTTTATGGAAAACAAAAGTCCCGAAATAAATAAACTTTACAATATCGTTATTTTTAAAAATATACTAAATTCTCGAATTAAAAAATGCATTGACTTTTTAAGAACATACAACATCAACAGCAACCACCTCCGAATGAATTAAAATAATTTAACTTTGTTAAATTTAAATACATATATTCAGTTTGAATAGCCACAGCAGACCAAGGAACCATCCGATTTGTCCTCCTGTAAGAATAAGAAGGAAAAATAGTCCGAGGCGTACATTCTTACCACGTTCTGATTGGTCCGGGCAAAGGTGTGGTACAGCCATAAATCCAATAATTATTCCTGTTATGATAAGAAAAATAATAAACAGGTTGCTTAGACCCTTAGCTGTTTGGATATCTTGGTAGTTCATTACTCCATTCTTTGCAAGCTCTGCTTTATCTGATTGTCCGAATCCTGATTTCATTGTGTTGTTAATGTTTGTGAACTGGCTATTTGAAACATAATTTTTAACGGCGTTAGTAAGTCCAAATGATAAAACTCCCATTTTATGTAATTGTTACGAATATTTTATTTTTAATTAAATTACTTTTTTACGACACATTGGACAATCGGAATGGTCTTTACGAAACCATTTATCAATGCAACGTTTATGGAAATGGTGAGTGCATTCTAAAGTTCTGCAATATTCATTTTCCTTAAATTCTTCAATACAAATCGGGCATGTTGTTTGAAGTAATTCGCTACCAGCAGTTACTTTTTTATACTTTCCAATTTCTTTGATTTGTTTGCGACGGCAATTTTTAAAAAAACTTTCTGTTTCTGGACTTCCAAAACGTGTGACTACTTCTAAAAGAACTGTCGAAGTAATATCATCATCATCTGGTAATATATAATCATGTTCTTCGTCAATGAGGTATCCTCCTCTTGGTGGGTCGTTATAATACCTGCTTGAAATAATTTGAAAATTTCGATTTGGATTTCTTACATTTCTCGTACTTTCACGATATATATTCAACATATCGTTTATAAAAGTCTGTTGTACCATATTTGCTATTGTATCCGCTGTTTCCATAAAACAATGATAAACCTTAAATATAAAGTTTATTATTTTTTTAAGTTTTTTTACTTTTTTTTGACTTTTTTGAGTTTTATTTTGATTTTTTTTTGAGTTTAAAATTTATTCGTCAACCTCAACTTCCTCCTCCTCTTCTTCCCCAACCTCAACTTCCTCAACTTCCTCCTCCGAAGCAATTTCAGCCTCGTCATCATCCTCGGTCTTCTTGAAGGAAAAGCCAGTTATCTTCTGCTGCTTGAATACGCAAACCTGGGTGCAGACCCACTGGATACCAAAACCCTTGTTTGCAACCCAGAGCATCTGGGGCTTGAGAAGTGCCTTCACGCTATCCCACTTATCAAGAAAGCTGTCGTTCTGCTCGGCACCCTTGGGGTCCCAGAAAGTAGTGATGTACTTTCCGTTGGGAAAACCCTTATCGGGATTGGGCTTGAGGAACAGCAACCTCATCTTGAAGGTGTCAGAGTACTGCTCCTTGCTGGAAATCTTGATACCCGAATTGTAGTATTCCTTGATGATGTCGCGAGAAAGGTCCTTCTTAAAGAAAGTCTTAGAATTCTTCATCGCATAATCGATGGCGAGATTGTCAACTGTCTCAACCATCTTGCGGAAATCCTTCATGGCCTGGCTTGTGTCGCTCCCCTGAAAAGATAAATCAAGGGACTTCTTGAAAGGATTGGTCTTGTCGGTACCGATGCCAAAGGGGGCTTTCATCTTGGGAGTCTGGATGAGGATTTCTTCGGTGCCATTACCGACAGTGAGTTCAATATTGTATCCGCCATTGCTGTTTGGCTTGTGCTTGCCGAAGTTAATCGTGTCAATGTTAAACTTGTCTGCGGTGACAACAGGTGCCATTTGTTTTAGTTTGTTTGACGGTGACCGTTCGCTTGATACATCTAATATCCCCAATTCTTTAAGTAATTTTATTTATTTTTTCCGCGGGATTTTGTGGCCTTAAGTAGCACTGAAATAAATTAAAAAAATTAAATTGTTTTAAAACTAAAATTTACTTAAAGACCTCGACGTATAAAAAGCATCCAGTTAAAAACCAGAAAAGATGTCTGCTCCAGTTCTTGAAATTAATGCTGTTGCTACCGATGCCAAGCCAGAGTTCAGCTCTGTCGAGGCAATCAAGCACATGGTAACTGTTCTCAACGAGCAGGCTGCCGTTATCAAGACCCTGCAGAATACTCTTCGTTCGGTTCTTAAGGATGCGGAGAAGAACTCCAAGGAGCTCGACAAGCTTCGCAACAAGAAGACCCGGGTTAAGGTTGAGCGTTCACCCAACGCCCTTCCCTCCGGAATCACCAAGCCTGTTGCGATTTCCGACGAGCTCGCAAAGTTTCTCGGTGTTCCGCCCGGTACTCTGGTTCCTCGCAATGAGGTCACCAAGGGAGTTTCCGGCTATGTTAAGTCCAATGAGCTTAGCGACCCCCAGAACAAGCAGAAGTTCATTCTCGATGACCGCCCCGCGGCCAAGACTCTGAGGACCCTTCTCGGGAACCCTAAGGAGGATGTGACATACTTCAACCTCCAGCGGTACCTCAAGCACCACTACATTGCCACCACCATCGATGCAACCCCAGCCACTCCCAAGAAGAAGCCTGCTGCCAAGGAAGCGGCTGCCCCCGCACCAGTTGCTGCACCTGTTCCAGCTACCCCTGTCAAGGTTGTGAAGAAGGTTCTTGTAAAGAAGAAGACATCCGAGCTTACGGAGGAGGCTTGAAGTGTTTTACAGAGTCCGGGTGATTTTGGCAATGACATGGCTTTAAAAAAGAAATTTTTTAAGATTGCTTTGCTTTCTGAAACATTTGAAAACAGTATTATGCTAACAAAGTGTTATTTTAACAAAACAAAGTACCGAACCGTTTACCAACCAGAAATTGAAAAAAAAATTAAAAAAATTGAAAACATGTTTTAAAAAAAATAAATCATTATTAACATTAATTTTGATTCATTTTATTTTATTTGTATAATTTATATCGTGGACGCTGTAACTCTGATTTTAGTAGCATTGGTGATATCCTTTGTTTTACAAATATATCTCTTTTATCTCGGATGCAAGAATCAGTGCGTGTTAAAATATGAGTTATAACATTATTGCCGCGATATTACTTGTAGCAGGACAAGCTCTTAATAATTACATGTATTACAAACTGGGAAGAGACAATATATATTATGGAAAATAACTGTTATTCAAAAGAATGTAATTAAAATTTCAATGGATTTTTAAAATATCCGGTGGGTCCATAAATATTTCCTGGAGGTCGTTCATTGGTAAGATAATATGGATAAAACCATGCCATTAAAGAGTACCACTCAACATTAACGACAAAAAGGTCATTTTGGTCCATCTTGTCAAGGTAACTATTGATAAGTGGTAAATCATCTACATATTCTAAGACACAGCTAATATAAACGACATATTCGTTTATATTTATATCTTTGATATTATCTTCGAGTCTTCCCTTAATACTTTTCGGACAATCGGGACATCCTGTTAAATCCATACAAAGGTCACCACATCCATAGTCACAACCAGTTGTTTTTGATGCTAAACCGTTGTATGGGTCACCAATAACTAATAGTTTTTTATTTGTTTTCTTTGCACGTTCCAGAGCACGCTTATACATTACTCTTCGTTTTATCTTTCGAAGTATACAAACAAACACTTCATAAATAATTAAAATAATTAAAATAAGAATTATTTTATTCATTTAAAAAAGTAACTTACGAGTTACAATTATTTTATTTAAAATTTTTTTACTTTACTAACACATTGAGATTGGGATACATTACGCCATCAATTGGTGTAAGAGCCGCTTCACGAGAGTAATCACCTGTATAAGATTCCCACCGTGATACAAGACGGGGATTGACTTTGTTGTCAACGACTTGGCCGTATGGAATATCACCTTCTGTAATGCAGAAATCGTTGTACTTCACTGTATTGGGATACCATGATTCACAGTTGGGGAGTGAGCTCTGCTGGCCGGCAGAAGCTTGGATTTTAAGATTTTCGTTCGGGTTAAAGTTACTACCGTAATTAACTGGCTGTGTCCCATTTATAAGTGTTGGTCCCTTTTGTATGTCAGATGAGCCGTATGCGCCTGCAAAAGAACAATTTACGGAGTCATCGTATGGTTGATACAGAAGCTGGTTTCCTGTACTTTTAATTCGGAGAACACGTGCACCCTGTCCTGCTCCATTGGTTCCCATGGGGTCAGTTAAACTCGATTCTCCATAAGATTCGGGGATTGTGAAATCTGTAAGGAGAGGCCCGGGATTTGTTGGTTCAAAAGAGTTTGAATCGCTATTTGACATACCAACACCAGAGCCTTGTGGGTATTTAGAACCAAGGCCGATTTCTTCAGGTACAACTGGGTCAGCCAGTCTTATACCATCAATATTGTCTTGTGAAAGAGGTTGGAATGATTTTGGTGGTATCTGGTTTATTTCGTCAAATGGTGTAATAAGTGTTGTTTTGAAATTTGATTTTCCAAATGAACTGATTATACCAGTGTATTTAAGTAAAACTAATACTACAACACCAATTAGAAATCCAATTACCCATGGATTTTTAATAAGTTCATTGAAATTAACCATTTTATAAACTTCACTTTTATTTTAATTTTTAATTAAAATTAATTAAATTCCGGTCGAATTCCCTTGTATCTTGGATGACGTGGAATGTTATCTGCCGTTTTTCCATTAAATTGGTAACTTATAACTGTACCAATAGGATGGGTTGAAAGATAATTCTTTCTGATATTGTCATCCATTCCTCCGATATAAAAATTGTTTCCAGAAACAAGGTCTTTACAATAAAAAGAACCAAGTAAACTTTTATACTTCCCTTCTCCTGGTTTGTATCCTATAATACGACACTCCGAATCTTCTTCTAATTTCATTTTTAACATCAATTTGGTTCTTCGTGGTATATATGGAATTCCTGGTGCTCGTATCATAACTCCTTCTGCATCTTCACTTACAAGTTTATTGTAAAGTTCTATTAATTGTTTTTCTGAAGTTATTTTAAATTGTTCTGTAAATACCAATGGGGATGGTCCCTTAGTTAAATAAAATGGAATAGACATTTCTTTCCATACTTTTTCTCTTTCTTTAACTATTTCCTTTAACATTTCTTTTCGCTTTTCATAAATAAAGTCATTTATAACATCAAAAACGATGTACTTAATATTCATCCATCGAATATCAAGCTCTTCCTGTGAAGGGTCTTTCGACTTACGTTCTGATTCCGGTTTTAATTTTGTTTTGAGAATACTCGTTGTTGCACTGAATGAATTTCGAGCCATAAATAGTTCTCCATCCAATGCAATACCCGGTGGCATAAGAGCCGTAAACCATCTTGGTATATATGGATATACTCGTGGGTCACCCGAACCTCCACGTGATATAAATTTTTCACCGTCCCATACAGCACGTTGGCCGTCAAACTTTTCAGATACCCACCAACCAACTGGTGCATTGGGTACTTTAAATTGGTCTTTTACAACACGGTCTCTTCCTGATTTAATTTCACGGTCATTGTAATTAAAACCGGTCATAACTTCTAATCCAGGAACGTAACGGTCTCCTCCGCGTTCTATGGAAGATAATCCCAAAGCCGAAGTTCCATAAATTCCAGAGTTTTTAAAACTGTAACTCTTTTCTTGGGACATATTTACAAATTGTTCCAAGGAAACTCCCTTACTTTTAGCAACTGATTTTATACATTCGAGATAAACGTTCCTTTTCATTTTTAATTTAAAATATTTTATTTATTTATACAATGCGTAAACGTTCTTGTTTCGGTGCTTTTGATTTTAGTAAACTTGCAAATGATACATACAGTGGTACGGCTGACTTTGGAAAATTTTATGCAAAAATAGTAAGTATATTTTCTTTTGTTATAGCCGTTATCATTATTCTACTTGGAATTTATTTTCTAAGACAACCAGCAACGTACCCTGTAAAAGTTCAGTTTACTATAAAAACAGTTACACCTACAGCTGTAACAACTTATACAACTGTAAATGGGGTTCAAACACCGTACACCCAAACATTTTATAATTTAACAGGAACTGTTGCAAGTTGTGGAACAAACGTAATAATATTAAATAATTATTCATCTTATGTTATAGCCGGTCAAACAATTAATGCATATATGCAGGAAAATTGTGGTGATAATATAGCATCTCAATATTCAGGGACCAGTACATGGTTAGGGTGGATATTTATAATTATTGGGATACTTATAATTATATATAACATAGTACGTATTTTATTTGTTAAAAAGTTTAAAGGTGTAGCCGCACTGCAGGGTATAGCTGGTGGTAAAAATATTTTAGAGCATCTATTTTAAATTTGTTATTTTTTTGGAGTGTTTGGTTCTATGTTTTCCAAAGAATCGGCATTTGATATATTTTCTATATTAAATGTTGATATATTTAACTTTTTAAGAATTTGATTGAGTTCCATGCTTAGCTTTTTGGATTCACGATAGCTAAAGCTCGAATATTGCAACAAAACCAAAGAAATAACTGAACTTGTACCCGATAAAAATGAAAGTACTTGGTATTTGTAAATTCCAGATGCAAATGATACAACCGAACTTACTCCCAAAAAGAATTTGGAAAGTGTTTCAAAGCAAAGTCCATAATTCTTAAATTTTTTTCTCAATTTTAAATTACGTGTTATGTCATTTTTATATTGTGGTTCTACTAAGTTAACAAGGATATCTGTTTTTAATTGTTCGGATACTTCGAAATTTTTCATGAAATTAAATAAAAAGCTCTTTTAAAAAGGAGCGATATTTTATGGATAGTTTAAATGATGAAAGTGTAGACAACATAATTACCAATCTGAAAATTATGGCATTAGTAAAAGTAGATGAAAAATTAAGTATCCGCAAAGGACACTTACAAATTGATACTTCATCTAATTTACAATTTATTAAACGTTGGTTCTTTCGTGATTCTCGTGATATTATTTTACTTTTTATAAAAGACCTCATTCGCAATATAACGACTTTAATTCAAAAAGTCGATAGTTACCGTGAACGTGAATGGATACTCAATCGGATACTTTCGGAAATGGAAAATGCAAAAGCCGGACTCATAAATCTTAAGACAACATATTCAGATGACCCTATAATGGTTGTTAAATTTGAAAACGTTAATACAAAATTTTGTGAACTAATAAATCAACTTAAAACACCTTTACCTGTTTCAGATTTAAGGGTTAAAACAAAGTAATTTGTAATTTCCAGAAGTGTACCACCACGGTATGCTCCGGGCAGTCCATTTTGCAAAGCGACGTTTATAAACTACATAATACATCCGGTAACTTTTAAATGTATCCGGATACTTAACATCGTCGTACATTGCAAGTGGTACGGGTGTATGGCCTAAAGCTTGAAACTCTTTATTATAACTCATGACAGTTTCTGGGGTATAATGAACGGTTTGAAAATTAGTTGGCACATTTGATTTAAGCCAATCAACGTGAGACTCACATGTATGGATTTTGTTATAGCGGTGGGTATATTCTTCACAAAGAAATTTTGCAACACGACTTGCATAAATATAATTAACTGAATTTTCACGAATCCATAAAGCCGTTGGATGTTTGGGACTAAATGAACGATAGGTAACTATTCCTTCTTCCTTTGCTTTTAAAAGATTATCAGTTTTAAGAACATTATGGGCTGTATACATCATTTGTACTAATTCAAGAATCATTTTTACAACATGTTTATCGCAATGTTGTTCGGCACATTTCTTGGGGTCGATATGTAAAAAAAAGAGATTCATTTTACTTTATTTTGTTTTATTGTTCCCGAAGGAACCAAACATGGAAACTTTAATTTAAAGTTTCTTAAATATAAAGGTCGTATAAAGTTTATTAATAAGAAGTTCTTCGGGGCTTAATTGTTTTCCATGTTCTGGGAAACTGTAAATTTCTTCAAATGATAAAAATTTAGGTTTGAGGTCACCAACTGTACGTATTTGTAAATACCGATTATCACGTTTTTGAAATAAATTAATAAAAACTGGTTGAAATCCAAACTTTATGGCTGTTTGGTTGAGCGTTTCCATGTTTACGAGATATTCCAAAGATTCTCCGAGTGTATTAAAATAATTTGCACCATCAAAAGAATCATTTAAACGAAATGTATATCCATTTCCAAACGGTAACTTAGGAGTCATTGCTTTGTATTTCTTTGTTAATCCCAATAAATCTGATTGAAATGAATTGTTTTTTCCCAAAAAATCTGTAATCTTAGAACCATCAACCGTTGTACCTACAAAATAACCTCCTTTTTTAATCAAAGGACTAATCGTAGCAAAAACTGTTTCCAGTGCTTCTTGGCTTTGGAAGAAGTAGTGCATTGCAAATTGACAACTTAAAATTTGAAATTGTTTAAATTTACGTTTTTCCTGGAATGCTTCAATTTCAGCAAGCAATTCGGGTGTTGGCTGTGTTGCATCTCCAACTGTATAAACAATATCAACTGGTATTTTTACTTTGGAATAACGTTCACGAGCTCCTTGATTGAACGGATTTATGGATTCTATAGAATCTTTTGACTTATCGAACCCAAAAACAGATTTAATACCAGCTTTCGTCCATTTAAACATGTCACCACCTCTTCCAACTGCTATATCAAGTAAATTAATGTGTTTTTCCTTGGGGTGTTCTGAACGATAAACTTTTACAATATTAATAAGTAATGTTTCTTTTATATAATTATGGAAATCGCGTAATGCAATAACCGTACTGTTTTGTCGACGTTTGAAATTTTCTTCTTTAACGAAATTGTTGAATTCAACTTTTACAAGATTATCGGGATTTTTAGGATTCCGTTTTACTGGTGGGTCCGGATTGAGTTTGAAATCTCCATTTATACATTCAAGAAGGTCCTCAAGGTTAAGTTTTACGGTATCCATATTTTTACCTTTACATTTACTTTTATTTTAAAGTAAAATGTTTTTTGTAAAAAACAAGATTTTTCTTGTAAAAAATAAGATAAAAGCGCAAGCGTGTATCTTAAAGGTACATCCCAAAAGGTGGCTCTGTATTCTTTGGTTTATTTCCATTTTTAATAAGTTCCAGTGCAAGTTTAATATCATTGTAATTGAGATACTTTTTCATGGATTTTCGTTTTCCAAAAACCCTGCGCGAATGGCATATTTTTGCTTTATCGAACAGTACCAAGCAATCTCCTCCGTTATTTTTGAAGAAATCCTTGTTTTCAAAAATAGTATTTAGCTTTTCATAGTTATTAAATTTTAACGAATCATCAAAATCCCAGTCATTTTCACGCACTTGGTAAATAAAGATATCTTTTAAATTAGTAAGTGTGTATTCTTTGATATCGTATACCCATGGAAACCTTCTCCTTAGTCCAGGATTCATATTAAAAAAATATCGGTCAAGCTCTTCTTTATATCCTGCAATAATCATAATAAAGTTTTCAGTGTGTTCCGATAAAAATTGATTAATTGTATCGAGGCATTCTTTAGAATAACTATCGGAGTCGTCTTTTCCGCATCCCAGTGAATATGCTTCGTCTACGAACAATACACCGCCAAGTGAATTTTTGAGTACTTTTTTTGTTTTTAAAGCAGTTTGTCCTAGGTATCCTCCAACAAGGTCGGCTCTTCCAACAACGCTAAAACGGTCTGATTTAAGAAAGCCCATGGAACAATAAAGTTCGGCAAGTATTTTCCCTACAGTAGTTTTTCCAACACCAGGTGGACCAGTTAAACAAATATGCATCATTTCATTTGTGTTGAGTTCTTGGGAATAAAAAAGTACCTGGTCTATAATATTTTTTTTGATATCGTCCATGCCGACGAGTTCATTAAGTTTTTTTAAAGGTTTAATACAATGCCGAAGACGTTCAAGGTCAAAGTTGTACGCTGTTTTGGAGGGTCTGGGCCTTTTTCTGCCTCTTTCATACTTTTTTGATATTTCAATAATGTCAATAATAGTTTTAATGTCATATTCGGAATCCATAAAACAAAGTATTAATCTTCTTTTATGGATTACATTTTTTCAATTCTTTTTACGAAAAGAATTACATTTGGTATGGATGGTCTTTAACAAAATTTGGTAAAAGATTCATCTTTTCAGCTTTAGTAAGTCCATCCCAAGATTGTGGTATTTTACCCTGTGGTGCGAACCTATTATCGTAGCTGCATCCACGGGCATTGTAATTATCGGTTTCCATGCTTTTGGTAAAAGTTTGCATGTCACCAAATGTGCTCTTTCCAACGATTGCTATAATACCAATTGTTAGTAAAAGTGAGATACTCAGTAAAATCAATAAATTATTGCACTTCATAAATGCTTTAATTAAAAGCGTTATTTTTTATTTTTTAAAAAAGTTAACAATTTAAATTTTAAAATTTTAAATTTTTATGGAATTGGGATAGAAAAGTCTGTTGTATCGATTCTCTTCTGAAGATAATAAATTCTTACTGTAAAACAATGGTTTAAAATACGTACAAGACTTCCATCATCTGTATACCATTTAATTTCTAATTTATTGACTTTTGAAATAGGTGGATTGTAAAATTGTATAGCGCTAAAATTATGGGGTTGATTTAATAGTGTTTTAACAGCCGCGCTACTTACACATGTATTATTTGGGACTTGACAAAACACAGGTGGTACATTTTTACCAGTTCCATTTTCATCTGGAGTAATATTACATGTGTCTCCATTAAGTTTTCCTAGACTTAGATAAAGTTTACAATGAGTTAATACAACATCAGAAAGTATACAGTTACTAAAGGCGCAATCAATTGTTAATGGAACAGTTGTTCCATTATAGCTTCCATAATCTCCTGGTTGGGCTGATGTAACGTATAAATTTCCGTTACTGTCAGTATTAACATTTTCTGGTCCGGAAATATAATAAGGTCGTAAATCTAACATAATTGCAGAAGCTATACTATTTGTAACAGTGTAATTCATATCAATGACATATCCATTTTCAGTATAAATTATAAGTGTTGCTGGAACTGCATATTGTTTGTCTTTGATAATATATCTATTTAAATTCTTATCGTATTCAACACATACACCAACTGTTTTAGAACTGGTAATACCAGCGGCTAATAAAACGTCATAAAACTGTCTTGAAAGTTCTTTTGCAACTGAATCGGGGCTCATATATGTACCAGCTTGTATTTGTACGTATCCAATGATGGTAGTTGGAGGTAAAAGGGTTGTAGTATAGCTAAAATACAGTCTATTTCCAGTAGTTGGAATATTAACTGAATCATCTGTAGCAGCTGGTATATAAACATCGATAAGTTCTGCTTTATATACTTTATCGAGTTTGACGTTTAGATTAACGACGTAGTTATTGGGGTTTGGATAAATATTTTCATTTCTTTTATCTGATGATACCAAAACGTCTTTGAATATAAGGTCATACAACTTTTGACTTACATTTACATTTGCACCACCCGGAGGTCCATTTGAATAGACCATAATTTCTTTAAAAAGCGAAGCGAGTTCAGTTTTTGTAATACTTTGGTTTTTTTCAGCTGGTACAACTTGATTGGTGTATACCGTTGGTCTATAATATGTATCATAATCAGTTTGAAGTTCTTGTTGAATATTGTAAAAAGGTTCTCTTTTAAAATAATAGAATGCAATTGCGAGTAAAATAGCTAACCCAACAATAAGTTGGTAATTCATTTAACTGTTACTTTTATTTTTATTTTAAGAGTTTTAACTAGTTCTCCATTCAAGCCCGATAGCGGCCAGAGGCCGAGGGTCAAGTTGAGGTGCCCGTCCCCAAGTTGTATTTTTAAATCGATTTGGGTTAAGCTTAATCAGATACGATTGGTCTCCATAAATGGGAGTATTCATGGAATCGCCTTTTCCAAAAGGGCAAAATACTTTTCCACTAAGAGTATCATGGACGTAACCATTTACTACAGGGCTCCATACTCGGTTCGAACAAACCGTGCAATCCTGTGTATCTTCTCCACAAATAGTATAAACAGAATCTGGAAGATAACCCCTTGGTTTTACACTTTGGTTAAAGAATGAATAGTTCATAAGGTTCTTAAAAAGAACCGTTATTTTAATTTTATTTAAAAAATTCAATTAATTAAAATTAAAACGGTATGTCGACAAGGATAATTAATAATCTTATAAATAGCATAGAGCCTTCGACAACGAAGTATCACCATCATTATTCTGGTATTTTTAGGAATGGAAAGAAGCTTTATACGGGTTCAAACCACCTTCGTAATAGTTACAATAATAAGTGTGTATGCTACAGCACACATGCCGAGATAGATGTCATACATAAAACTTTGCGTTCTTTAAATGATGCTGATATTAGTGGTTGTGTTATAGCAGTAGTTAGATTTGGTAAGGATGGGTCTTTGAAGAATTCTCGACCGTGCAATCATTGTTTGAATACTATGATAAAGTATCGTATTAAAAAAATAATGTATTCCACCGATGATGGTACCATAAAATCAGAGAAACCAGAACTTATGGAACAAATGCATATATCATCTGGGTGGAGTGCATTTGAAAATCCCGAAAGATTAAAATAATTACTTTTATTAAATGAAAATAATTATTTATGCTACGCATTCATATGGTACATATCCAGAATTAATAAAAAATAAAGACGTTGTTGTATTGGGGTACAATACAAAATGGGAAGGTTTTATAAAAAAAGCAAAAACAATAACAGACTATTTATCAACGCTTCCACCAGATGAAATCGTTGTTATTTTAGATGGTTTTGATTCTGTTATAAACAAAACAGATAATTTAGAAGAAGTATTTAAATCCATGAATTGTAAAGTTTTAATTTCAAAGGAAGAGAAATCTGGATTTTCAAAGATAATGCCTGAATTTATGGAAAACTACATAAAATGGAGAGTATTCGGAACATGTAAAGACAATGTTATAGCAAATAGTGGATTAATAATGGGATACGTATATTATCTTAGAATAGTATGGGAAATTATATCAAATGGAAAATCTGGTGACGACCAAAGAAATTTAAATGAAGCATGTTCTGATTTACCATTTTTAAAAGTTGACACATCTAATATTATATTTAAAAATTGTGATGATACAGTTTGTGTTGGTAAATCTGGTAGTTATTTTTCCCAACTTCCAGGAGAAATGTCTTGGTCGAGAGCAAAACGTGCCTTAGTTGAATATCCAAAATTTTTTATACCTGAAATTATAATACTGTTAATTATTATAATAAGTTTATTTTATGGAATCCGGAAGAAAACTTCCAAGCGAGTATGAATGCCCTTTAGATGATTTTATATTAAAATATGTTGTTGACCCTATAAATCCATTGTTATATTCATTAGGAGCAACGCCAAATATACTTACAGGTATATCTGGTATATTGGGACTTTTGTCTGTGTTTTGTATAATTAAATCAAATTTTATTTTAGCAGCTTTCTTTTTTGCATTGAGTTATATATTTGATTGTTTCGATGGAAATTTTGCAAGAAAATACAACATGGTAACAAGTTTTGGTGATTGGTTCGACCATATTAAGGATTCAGTTGTACTTTCATTAGTAGTATTAGCTTGCTTATTTAAAAAAGAAATACCTTCTGAATTGAAAGTGATTACGTGTGTTATAGGGTTTGTATTGTGTATTGCAATGTGTACGTATTTAGCACTACAACAAGAATATTACCATGATAAAGCTGACATTCCCAATAATGAAAAGAGTAATTCGTTAGACACGCTTAAATTTCTGTCATCTCTTATTGATGGTAAGAATTATGATGAGAAATTAAAGTATATCAAACATGCTGGATGTGGTACATTTAATTTATATGTAACATTTATGTTAATATATTTTCAAACACAATTAAAGAAATAATACTTGTTAATTTAAATGAAAAAAGTTTATGACAATTCCGGGCATTTATTAACAAATCCTCCAAAATGGTTGTTGATAGACCCAAATACTATATCAAAAGGAACTTATATTACAGTTAGTTCTGAAAAGGAGGTTGGAAAATAGAATCAATTGTTCCAGAAGCTCCATTAGTGAATACACTAGTTGAAAAAGATGAAATGTTATTTCTCTTTTGGAAGTAGTATATCCTCAGAGTAAAATAAAAACTATAAATTGTTCCGCTTGAACCTGAAGTATTTACAGAAATAGGTGCGCCAGTTGGGTCAAAAAAAGAAACATCTATGTGATTAACTTTATTTATTGGGGGATTGTAGTATTGTACTGTGTCGAACATACGTGCTCCGATATATAAACTGATTGTATTATTTGTTGATGTAGGAAGAGCAAGAGGTGTATAATTGTCAGGAATCTGGCAAAATATCTGTGACTGTACTGATGCGTTTCCTCCATTATTTATTCCACTTGCATTTGTAGCAACTCGAAATGTATTTTGATTGAGTTGGGGTATGGAAACTAATAGTGTTTGATTTTGCACGCTTGATGGAATTGCTGTGTTAAACTTTACAGCTGCTGTTACAAGTTCTGCTTTGTAAATTTGGTTAAGGTTATCAGTTCCAAGATTAAAAGAATAAACATTTCCACCTTGAGAAGAAGTACCTATGCTTGAAGTAACTATAATATCTTTTGACACTAGGTCATAACTTGACTGGTCTGAAGTAACGTTAAATCCTTTGGGTGGTCCGTTTGAGTTATACATTAAAGATATTAAAGTTAACTGTTATTTTATTTTGTTAAAAAAATCGAAATTTTCTTGTAAAATAACCTCGGAAGAAACCTGTTCTCCTTTTGGTTCATTTTTATCCATTAATGCAATTCTCATATTGGTACGTAAAGTTCTTGTATTATCATATGTATTTGTATGTGACATACCTAAACTATTAAATTTTTCAATATGTCTCCATGTAAGTAAATTATTTTTTGATTTAAAAACACTTTTATTTTGTTCGTGAATACCTTCTTTAAATGTTACCAATTGCCCTGCCCTTGTTTTGATAGTTTGATTTAACGTTTCATTTGTAGATTGAGTAATTGTACCTTGTGGAGTTATAATACTCGCAACTGGTGATTTTATATTTGACAATTTTACATTTTTATTTGTTGGATTTTCATTTACCAATTCATGGAAAGTTAGTACGAGTTTTCCAGCCCTATTGTATTCTTCTTTATCGGCTTTATTAATTTGTCTCCATTTTTCAATAATACGTTCTGGTTTTATATGGGATAAGTCTTCGCTTCCGAACATATTTATCGTAATATAAAAATTATTCACATTTTCTTGTTTGGGTACTACAACACATGGAATTTTTCTAGCCTGGTGGCGTTTTAAATCATAATTATCACGACAAAGTTTTTTACACTTAGTACATATATAGCCCATGATGTTTGTTTTAATTTATATTTATTTCTTTAACCCATTTTTTATTTAATTTTAGTCTCCGTTGTCCGGGTGTCGACACGCTCCAAAATTTCCACCAAACTGCAAAAATCGGGTGTCATCGGTAGGTCGCCTCGCGAAAACCAATTCCCACGAAAAATTGTGGGAATTTCGTGGGATGTCGACATGCGCCGAAAAATCGATTTTCAAAATTTTATTTTGGCACATACGTAAGTCATCTCGAAAAAAGCAATTCCCACAATTTTTTGTGGGATGGTGGGGGCATCCACCCCTGTTTTTTTTTTTTAGCAATTATTTAATTTGGCGATTTT
>Ga0304728_1000518_pt1 | contig 32648 bp, 53 predicted proteins | sample C_130625_MF_Meta_FD_190476 | JGI IMG/M metagenome (GOLD analysis project Ga0304728, IMG submission 190476) | Freshwater microbial communities from Lake Croche, Canada to study carbon cycling - C_130625_MF_MetaG (v2) (version 2) | ecosystem: Environmental > Aquatic > Freshwater > Lake | place... | reverse complement strand
AGTTAGGTAAAGTTAAAGAAAAAAGGGGCTATCCTTTTGAGATAACCCCTCGTTTTTACTACATTTTAGCGTTTTAAGCTAATCAAACAGAAGCCTTGCTAAACCAGCCATAATCGCCTGATGCCATAGAAGCACCTGACAAGTATGTACCAGCACCCAAAGTTGTTTGGAATGTTGAAGCATTAATTACACAAGTAGCAGTTGAAGTACCAATTGCTACAGCGGCTTGAGCAAACACATAACGGAAGCCGTCAGAGCCAAACACTTCAGCACCCAAAGGGCCAAATGTAGAAATTGCTGTACCAGCAGAGTTAAGGTTGGTATTAGCTACATTTGATAAATCAATGCCAGCTAAAGGGGTAATGGTATATGCCATGATAAATTTCCTTTTCTAATCAATGGATTAAGTTGTCAAAACGCCTTGCAAGAATGCGTTTGAGCAGGTTAAATTACCAGCCCAACCGTATAACTTGACAATAGCATCTTGGTTGATCGATTGACGCTCGCCACCGATAGGAACGAAATTACGCTCTTTGTGTGGGCGTAAGAAAATGTAATTTGTGTTTAGCAAATACATATATGTTGCGTTTTCTTGAGCACCGTAACCGCCACCCAAGATCACATCAGCAGACATACCGCCACCGTAGAACTTGAGGGAAGCGAAACCAGCCGCACCTTCTTCTACACCTGCAATACGCTGAATAGCCTGTAAAGACTGAACATAGTATGAGTAGAAAGTGTTACCAGCTACGATTGTGTCAACCTTATCAGTTCCACGAACGGACTTGATAGCGGCATCAGTCATCTTAGCTTGAATGTTTGCGTAACCAGTTACACCAGTTGTCGCTTGGTTCTGCCAAAAAGTCCAATTTGCTCTATTAATTCCACCGTACGTGCCACTGGTTGGAGAGGTTGATACAGCTGCGGCCAATCCAGTTATGTTTTTACCACCGTTACCTGTACCGTCACCATAGATGTCAGTAGAAATACGGTTCAACAAACGGGCTTCAGAAACTTGCATACGGCCGTCTAACAGGTCGATGATTTGTTCCTTGCTTGAGTTCTGCAACATTTCTAAACCACTCATTGTTACTGAGTCAGCATACTGAGTGATAGAGAACTGAGCCGCACTGATTGGGCTATCAGGGGTGATGTTTAATACTTCATAGCCACTATACGAGTTGGCATTATTAGTATTTGGATCATTATACATTATTTCCTGAAGTATTACATTTCCTCCTGAAAAGGGCTGTACATTACCTTTAGCTTGTAAGCGTTGTAGGATTGCGTTGTTCTGCGTTAAGTTGTCTGCCAATACACCGCTACGGCTTTGAATGGTAGTAGCGATAATATCGGTGATTGCTGAGTTAGCAAATGCCATGATATTTCCTTTATTAGATTAAGTTAAACCCGACCACCTTCAACATCGGCTAAAGAAGCCAACAATAAAGATCGTCTATCCTTTGCATCTGTGTTTTTTACTTGACCGCTAGGAGTAACGGACTTTGGACTAACAGCAGTTGCTTTAGCTTTAGCTACTTGTTGTGCCTTAGATGCTTGTGAACTTGTTGATCTCAGGAGTTTATCCTGCTCCAACTTGAACGCTTCATCATTCATACGCACAGCTTTGGCATAAGCCGTTTCTAGGTCTTGGGCTAAACCTCGCTCAAGTAATTGAGCCATATCTTCCCTTACCATATCAAAGTGCGGAAACCGCTCTCTGTCACTACTTACCCGATTGATTTCATTACTCAATCGAGCATTTTCTTCTTGCTCCCGTATCGCTGATAGTTGCTGAACTTGTTGCTGGGTAGCTTGAAGTTGTTGCATTAACTGTTGCTGATACGGATCAACATACGCCTGTTCAGGCATCTGAAGTGCATCTTGGTTTAATTGTATTCCATAATCTTGTGCAAGTCTATTAAACGCAGTTAGCTTTTGCTCGTAAGAACCGTTGGCTAAAGTGTAATGTGCTCTACCTAAATTGTTAATCCAAGCAGAAGGTGAAATACCATGCTTTTGCAATTCAGGAATAAATGGGCCAATAGCGTTAGTTATCTCTCTAGCATTGTCGGCTTCAGCTTTGTAGGTAGATACGCCTTTTTTGTATTCAGCTTCACGCTGGTTGGCATATTCAGCAAACTTAATAAATTCAGCCTTGTCTAATGGCTTGCCTTCCTGCATCTTGTCCCAAACATCCCGATACTCTTTTTTCCAAGTAGTAGGGCGTTTTACTTCGGCTTCTTCATTATCATCACCAGCTTCATTAGCCAGTTCAGATTCTTGATTGGAATTGTCTTGGCTACTGGTTTCTTCGGCATTGCTTTTGAAACGACCTTTTTCGTCACGGTCGTTGCTTTTTTGGCTACTATCGTTGCTTTCTTGGTTTTCGGCTTGGATTGGGTCGTCATTTACTTCAATCTCCTTTTCAATGGGGGCTTCTAATGTACCTTCTTCGGCTTGTTCTAATGCGGCTTCTAGCATTTCTCTGCGGTCTAATTCTTCTGCCATGATTAATTCCTATCTGTAGTTGAGTTTGGAGTAAGCTATTTCCGCAATTTGTTGCTTGCGTTCTTGCTGTTCTTTTCTTGAAAATTCATGCACTTTTTGCTGTAATGGCACATCATTACCCAACTCAACACAATTGTTTCGTTTTAAATTTTCACGGTGCTTTGAACGGCTAGATACCCAAGTACCATCAGCCATGCTTATATGACCGCTGATGTCAGGAACTACCATTGGGGCTTCTTTAGGGGTCATATCTAGCTTGGCTTGCCATGCTTTGTCGGCTTCTTCGCCTTCAAACGGCAGATTCCAGTACGCTAGGTACTTTTCACGGTCATTATATTGCGTTGCATCATATTCTTCGTGGTCAACCTTACAATGTATGCAAGTTACCGTCTTTTTTACTAAAGCCATTACATTCTCCTTATGAGTTCAGGCAGTTGGTCGTATTCTTCGGGTCTAAGCAGGCAAATGCTGTCATACCAACGGGCATTTTTCCATCGCCAGCAAACAAATTCTTCTTTAGGTAGCAAAACAATACATTTCACGCCCAAAGCACCAGCAAGGTGAGCCGTTCCTGTGTCAACGGTCACAATTCCCTTCATGGCTTTCATGTGGCTGGCTGTTTGTACCCAGTTTTTCTTCCATCCATCATTAGGAAGTGGGTGAAATAGGCCATCAGAGTTAGGATTAAGCGAATATGCGTCATCTCCAACCAGTTCAGCCATGTGTTGATGGGCAATAGACTTGATGTAATACAGAGTTTGCTTAGATGCTTCCCAATTTACCCCTATTTTGGGTGGAATATTGCTAGGCAGGGCGTGTAAATAACCTTCTGAACCTACAATCTTGTTCCGTGTGATGGGAAATAGCGATTTAACAAGAGGGTGCATCAAAGAAATATAGTACGGGAGTGACATCGAGCCAATCCAGTAGTCAGATTCGTTGACAATACCCTCTAATCCATTGCTAAACACATCTACAGCGTGTATTTGACCTAATAGGTGGTGCAATGTACCTTCTTGCAGGACAACGACCCTAGATGCTCCTAATGCTTTTAAAGCTGGCAAGAATCGGGCAAACATAATGATGTCACCGAACCCCTGTTCCATTTGTACGGTGATGGATTTACCTATTAGCGGCTCACCTCTCCATACAGGCATCTTTAAAGCAGGTGCGTAAGGCTGGGCTTGTTTGGCAATAATGTCAGGATGCCAGCGGTATTCAAATCCTCTAAATCCAGCTTCATACCTTCCAGCGTGTAAATGCTCGTAAGCTAACTTGTATTGTGCGTCAGCGTCTAATGTAGAAGTATTAATACGGATTCCTCATCGTCTAGTTCCTCTAGGCGTTTGGCTTCCATATACATCAATTGCTCTTGAATAAGAGTTTGTTGTTTTCTGTAAGCTACTGCCGCAAGGATGTTATCCCGTTGTCTTTCAAGGTAGCTTATAGACCGTTGTAAATCTTCTGTTTCAGCTAACGGTATATCAGCCTTAACCTCTTGTTTTGATTGTACTTTAGATTGCTTAACTTTTGCAACAGGCGATACTAGATCACGAATGGCTTGCTTGCGACTAGCGTTTGCATCTTTGGTAGCTTGCTCTAGTTTGCGTTGACGCTCTGCAATCTTTTTGCCTAATCGTTGTGCTCGTAACCATTCTTCTTTGGTAAATCCATCGCCACCAGTTTGCCCCGTTGGGGTCGGTGCTACATATACCTGAAAGGCATTGTTCTGAAACGCATTAGCTTGAAAAGCCGTAGAAAACATTAGAATGTGCCGCCTGATACCCCTACAAAATTAGTAGCAGTAATTGTTGTTCCAGTTATTGTGTTGGCCGCTGTTCCACCAATAGCAGGGGGACTAGATAAATCTAATGTACCGCCAAGCGTTAAATTACCGCTAGAAGTAACTGTACCACTTAGTGATATACCTGAAACTGTGCCTGTGCCACCAACGCTAGTAACCGTACCCTGTGGATTAGAAGCAGTAGTAATGCTTGTTACACGGCCATAAGTGTCGATTGTGACTACAGGAATTTGTGTGCTAGAGCCAGTTGTGCCAGCAGTCGCAATACCTGATGCTAGGTCAATTACAGGGGTTGTGCCACCTGTGCTTGTTATGCGACCAGTAGTACCGCTTACAGAAGTTACCGTTCCGCTACCTTTGCCGTTAAATGTATTCCAATCGGTAGAAGTCAAATAACCGCTTACAGAAGTTGTGGCGGCAGGCATAGATATAGCAGGGGTAGCACCACCGCTAGAAACTACTGGACTTGTACCAGTTACGCTAGTAACCGTGCCTACACTTACAGAGCCACCAAGACTTGTGCTTGTGCCATTGATAGTAATAGCTGAATTGGCTAATTGGGCATTGGTTATTGTGCCTGATAAATCTGTAGTAGGGATTGTAGAAGCGGCAGTTAAAGCACTTGTTCCACTACCTTTAACATAGCCAGTTAAGGTTGTTGCTCCAGTTCCACCCCGATTTACTTGTACGGTATTGCCATTCCAAGTTGCGGAAGTGATTGAGCCAGCATAATCAAAAGTATTGGTAGACCAGCTTACATTAGCTGGAGCATAATCATGCCTATCCCAAGAACCAGCCGCAGTTGCATTAGATAACAAATTAACCCGAACAAGACCACCGCTAGGTACAGAAACAATTAGTGTGTTGGAATTGTTATTAACAGTAATTGCACCGCTACTTTGATTGTTATCAAATTCAAATATTTCGCCATTTACTAAAGTGGTTGCATCGGGCAATTTAATGGTTTGACCGCCTGAACCAGTAATAGTGTATCTGCGTACAGAAGCCGCAGTTAATACTATTTGTGTTCCTGAAGCGGCAGTATTGGTATATCCATCATTAATAGCATTAGCATTTATGTTTACATTAGCATCACGCAAAACAACGCTGTTTGCACCACTTGAAGCTGTAACTCCAGTACCACCGTTTGCTACAGGTAAAGCCGTGCCTGAATAAGTTAAAGCCAATGTTCCTGAAGTTGTAATAGGACTGCCTGAAACACTTAAAAACGCTGGGACTGTTGCGGCAACAGATGTAACTGTTCCCAATGGGTTTGTAGCCCAAGAAGTGTCTGTTCCGTCAGTAGTCAGGTATTTACCACTATTGCCTGTTTGACTAGGTGCAAGAGCATTAAAACCAGCATTAGCAGTAGCCGCACCTGTACCACCATTGGCAACGGGGACAGTACCTACTAAATCATGCGAATCGTTCCAATTAGACGGCTGAACAATCGTTGGATCGCCAGCGTCAGGAATGGCACTTACAAACTTATGCTTGACTGTAATAGCCATGTTATTGAACTCCGATTATCTTACCGTCTTGTCCCCGTACCACTTGTTTAGGTCTATTGTGGTTTTCGTTAATGGTGTTTACCAAGTCAGATAAAGCTAAAGTCATCTGTTGATTGCTTTGGCTGATAGCGTCTGCAATAGGCTTTAATGGGTGTTCCATTGATGCGGCCATATCCTGTTCGGTAAAGTAAGCCTGTTCACCGTCATCTGTGCCAGCAGAAATACGGGCAGTTTCAATCTTAGCCCCGTTGTTGATGTGAGCCAATAGAACTTGAGTATTACGCTCTGTATTCATTCTCATCTGTGCGACCTTCATATCCATCTCGGCTTGCTGACGGTTACGCTGATCTTCCAGTTGGAATTTAAGCTGATTCTCTTGGGCTTGGTATTCTTGTTTAGCTTTCTCAAGTTCCATCTGCATCTGCATTTTTTGCTGTTCCATCTGCATCTGTGCTTGCATTTCAGCTTGTTTAGCCTGAGATTGGGCTTGCATCTTAGCTTGTTCCATCTGCTGTTGCATCTGTAACTTCTGCATTTCAGGGCTAGGCGGTTTAGGTTGGCCTTCTTGTGCTTTAGCTTGTTGGCGGAATTGATCTGCGGTTTCGTCAATCAAACCTTCCATACCCTTACCAGCTTTAAACGCTGTAACACCAAACTTGAGCATTTCCATGAGTAATGGAGTAAGTTCTGGAGATTGTGTGGCAACTGGTAATGCGGTTTGCATAAACTGGCTTACAGCACTTAAGAACTCAATGCGGTCTTGCTTTTCTTGTTGCTCATCCTGATAAATCATTGAATCGCTAGTGACTTCGATGCGGAAGTTCTTGGCTGGTTCATCTTTCAGGAGTTGCAGGGCTTGCGGTATAAGTGCTTGATCTTGTGGGGATAATTGCATTGCACCGCTAATCTTAACGATAGTGTCATCGGTAAAATGCTGGCAAATAATCTGTGCTTTGATACACAACAGAGATGTTGCAAAGTTCACTACATCGTGTTGCATGGTCTTTAAACGCCCTGAAGCGTTGTTTGACTTAATAATCTGAGCACCAAGGGTTTCGTTAGGGTCTGTTTGTCCACGCTGGATATCAGCAATACCCATGATTTCGTAAATTTGACCCTTAACCTGCTCCATAGCCTGATAAGCCATGTTTAGACCTTCGGCAATCGGCTTGATGTCTACAAGATTAATAGCCCCCTGCAATCCGCCCTTTTCGCTAAATGCACCATAGTTTTTAACTGGTAGCAAAGCATTGTTCTCGCCTTCGCTAAACAAACGGGCAAGCGATGGCTCAGAAGCGTCATATACGCCCCGAACTTTAAGGGCTTGAATAAAGCCATCAATACGGTCTGCCAGCGTGTCTAGCTGTCTTGCTTGGTCTTGGTATAGAACAAAGTCAGGAACAGGAACTAGGCTATCTGTCGTAAGTGTGGAGAACATTGGTTTAGGACATGGCCAAAAGTTCTCAAGTTGTAATGGGTCGGCACGGGTATCAAGGATTTCACCCATAGACTTTGAGAGCCAAATGACTTCACCGCTAGTCTTATCCCAAATCTCATAAACACAGGCTTCTTTAGCACCTTCGCCCATCTTTTCGTTATAAGTCTTGGATGTATCAGGTTTAGTATCAAGCGGAATCTTGCCGCCCAGTTCTTCACCAAAGCGTTCAACAAGGGCAGGTCTACCCATGTAAACCTTACGCCATACCGCTGTTACTTCTTCCCATGTACGGGCAACGGTTAAACCAAAGTCACGCCAATGGACATAATCTACAGGAGCACATTCATATTCGATACGTTCTTGATTTTCACGATGGATGCCACCTTCGGTTTCAGCTTCGTCAATATCTTCTGTGATTTGATAGCCATCATCGGGAGCACCATCGGCTTCATCGCCAGCTTCACCAACAATATGTGGCTCATAACGAACCCAAGATGTACCACGACCACCAAGTAAACGGTCTTGTACGCATTGCTTCATGGCACTTGCATAGTCACCATAATGCTCAATCTCGTACTCTAATGCCCGTTCTAGCATCATTGACGCTACACGACCAATAGGGTCATTATCACGAAACCGGCGGCTTACGTCCGGTCTAGGAAGTCTAGCGAATACCGCTGGAGTAATGGTCTGTACATTAGACCAAAGGATGTTGAACCTTGAATTAGGATTGTTTCTACTGCGTTGGTCATCACGATACCGTTTAACAATCTTGTCGGCTCTACCCTCCCATTCCTTGAATGTACGCTCGTACTGGGCAATGCAGTTATACCAATCTTGGTATGTGTGATCCATTTTAAATCCTTAAGAGAAGTTGCCTACAGCCATTACGGTTGCACCAGCACCAGTAGTAATCTTCCAAGCACCGCTTACGGATACAGCACCAATATCGATGTTATATACGCCAATTGGGGTGTTTGCCGCCATGATTGGGTAAGAAGTTGCATTGTCTAATAAGGCTACAGTAAAAGATGCCGCTGTGCTTACAGTAATGACTAAACGCATTAAAGTATCGCCTGTACCGCCTGTAACGCCTAATACTTGAGCAGTCTGTGATGCGGCTACGGTTTGGTAGAATGTTCCAAATGGTTGATTAACGCCTGACATGATTAAATCCTTTTAACAGTTGATTTGGGGGTTTGTTTCCATAATTCATCAAGACTTACATCAGTTTGCCCGACATGAAGTCCTTTAACACGGTTATCTTTGAGGATAGGGCTGTCCTCATCTTTCCATACAATGCTGAGATAGCGGAACGCATCGGCAGAGTGGCTTGTCCAATCATGTTTTGGGCGATCCCTAAATACTTTCTTATCATCATCCCACTCTCGTTGATATTGTCGTAAACACTCAATGCCTTCTTCACATCTATTATCAAACCAAGTGCGAGTTAATGCAAGTCGTGTTGCTTGAATTCCGTCTTGAATTGACAGGTTTGGAACAATTTTTAGATGTTTTATGTCAATTTTTGCAGATATTTGTTCGATTATGCTCTTACCACCGCTTGCCATAGTTTTGGCTCTAGCGTCATGGGGTAGCCAATGAGTGCCATATTTGTACCCAAACTCATCTTCTTTTTGGGCAAGTAGCCCCGTGTAATATGGTACTGCTTGACCATTAGACGAATGGTGATCTAACACCCTTATCTCGCCATACACCACTTGAAACCACCAAATGCTAGTACTGTCATTGAATCCCAAGTCCCAAGCGGTATGGCATGGGAACATTGGGTCATAATCAACTGTGGTAATTCGTTCAAGATCAGTAATCCTACGCATTTCTTGACCGTAGTAAGCACCAAGAATAGCGGCTTCAAATGAGCATAAGAACTCTTGTTCGTACTGGTTGTCTGACATGGTGGCTTTAGCATCATCTAATTCAGATTGCGGCAAAAGCATAGTTTGATCTGCCCGTAGCACCTTTACATACCAATTAGGCTTTTTGGTAGCTTCGTTGTATATATCGTAAAAGGCGTTGTGTCCTTTTGGTGTGCCGATAAAGGTAGCCCAACCCAATCTATCTGCCAATAATGGGCGAATGATCTCACCCCATACAGACGGCTTCATATCGGCCATCTCATCCATTACTACGCCATCCAAAAAATTCCCACGAAGTGCGTCAGGGTTATCAGCCCCAAATAGCCTAATCCTAGCCCCGTTAATCAGTTCCACCCATAGTTCGGATTGATTGGCTTTAGATAAGACTGGCTCTGAAAAGCGTTCTAAATATCTCCAAGCTACTGACTTGGCTTGGGAATAAAAAGGGGCAATATAGGCGTATTGAGCGTGCTGTTTGTTTTCTAGCAAGGCTTTGACTATCAGGTCGTTAATACAGGCCACAGTCTTGCCACAACGCCTGTGAGCCACAATTACAGCCCACCGCTCCTTACGGTCGTGAAAGTCCTCAAAAACGCTTCTAGGGCGGTATTTTAGCTTTATAGGGCTACTCATCTGCCCAAGTTATCCTTAGATCACCACCATTAGTGCCTGTAACTTCATTGACTTGGGTTTCTTTCCATCTAGCCCGTGTTTTTAGCCAAAATATAGCGGCCGCAGTATTACCCTTTTTGGCTTGGCTAAACAAAGTGCCAGCAATAGCGGCATTGGCATCAATACGCCCTTCATCTAATTCATCCTTGTAATACTTAACCAGCGTATCAGCACTAATCTTTAAGCGTGTAGCAATATCCTCGTGGGGGCAACCTAACGCAGACAGGCGTTTAACCTGTTCTCTAGTGGCTTCGGTAGGCTTATGTTCTTTTCCTTGTGCCATTTTATAACTCCGAAAGTACGGCTTTTTTACCCGTAAAATCTTCCCAACGCTTAACAATAACATCGCAGTATTTAGGGTCAAGTTCCATAAGACACGCTTTTCTGCCTATTTTTTCAGCGGCAATCATGGTAGAACCTGAACCACCAAATAAATCCAATACGATGTCTGAACCTTTGGTGTTATTTAATATTTGATATTCCATTAGTTCTACTGGCTTCATAGTAGGGTGCAAGTCGCTTTTAGATGGCCTTTTGCACTCAATTACTGTAGTTTGTTTTCTGTCAGTAGCCCAAAGATGTGCCGCACCTTCTTTCCAACCGTAAAGACAAGGCTCATGTTTCCAATGGTAATCAGACCTACCAAAAGCTGAATTGTCTTTATTCCATATCAAGGTTTGACGAACTTTCCAGCCCATATCCTTAGCCGCACCCCTAAAGTTGTAACCTTCTGTATCAGCGTGCCAAATATAAAACACAGCACCAGCTTTCATAACGGCATTAGCAGCTATATAAACATCTTTAAGAAATTGCCTAAACTCATCATCAGCCATTTCATCATTTTTAATTTGTTCTCGTTTTTTACTGCCGCCTTCATAAGCAATGTTGTATGGGGGGTCAGTTACTAATTGGTCAGCTAGTTGACCATTCATTAGCTTTTCTACGGCATCAATGCTGGTGCTATCACCGCACATAAGCCTATGATTTCCAAGGATATATAAATCGCCTAACTTGGTTTTTGGTTCTTCAGGTACATCAGGCACAGCATTTTCATCTGTTAAACCATCTGTACCTTCAATTACATTTAGCAAAGCATCTAATTCTTTATCGTCAAAGCCTGTAAGAGTAAGGTCAAAACCTTCATCTTCTAGGTCTTGTAACTCAATAGTCAACATAGCGTTATCCCACCCTGCGTTTAATGCCAGCTTATTGTCTGCGATGATATAAGCCTTCTTTTGGCTTTCAGTCATATCAGAGCAATCAATGGTGGGTACTTTGTCCAACCCTAGCTTTTGGGCGGCCATTAATCTACCATGTCCAGCAATAATGCCTACCCCGTCTACCAATATAGGATTGCGAAAGCCAAACTCTTTTATGCTTGCCGCAATTTGTGCCACTTGTTCAGGGCTATGGGTTCTGCTGTTCTTTGCGTAAGGGATTAGCTTATCTACAGCGACTTCTTTTATTTGCATATTTAACCAAGTGGTTGATTAAGATAAGTTAATTCTACTCTATTTTGTCGATTTGTTGTTGTATTAGCTCTTTACGACTGGGGGGTGTAATCATATAAGACTTTAATGCTTCTAATGACTTTAGCTGGTCAGGACTATATGCCAATGCTTTATTAATTTCCTCAGGCCATTGTCCTACTGTATATCCACGCAATGCTGAATCAGTAGCATTTTGAATTGCATCAGCTTCTGGTCTGCCTTCATCCAATGTGGCTTGATAATCTAATGCGTGTTCTTTAAGTGTTTTAAGTTGGTCAGGTGACCAAGATTGCATCAACGCTTCCCTTGTTTGGTTGGCCATAGGGTCAATGTGCAACATTTCTGCGGCTAAATCATGATGGGTAAAATCTTTTGGTTTAAATACTTCTACCCCAATTCTATCTATGGGTAAAGATGGGTGTTTATTAAAACCACCTTCAGGTAACGGTGCTCCTGTTTCGCCAATAGGATATGTTTCAGCATAACCTCTGTTTTCGGCAGGATTTACCACAACCATAGGATTGTGCTTTGCAACAAAAGGATAAGCCTGTGTTGCTTTCCCCAACAAATCTGTTGCGTAATCAGCCATTATTTTACTTCTTTATCCAAGTCTTTAACTTTATTGGCAATAGCGGCTCTACGCTCTAAACGCAATCTTAAGTTCTTTTCGTAGGTAGATTCTTTATGCGGTCTAAGCAGAGCGTTTTCTTTAGGGTATTTGTGGTTCATGTGTTCCATTACATATCCTTCATCTTTTGACGAATCATGTCTTTTCTGCTTTGTGGCTTGGCAGTCTTGGCAGATTCTTTAAAATCTTTGGCGGTTGGGGCGTTCTTGCTACCAACCTTGTTCATTTTTTCACCCGATCCGTGTGCGATCCGTTCTTGTTTACGGTGAATATTTGCGTAAAGTCCGTTTTTCATTAACATTTCCACCTTGCTCTTGCCGCTTTGCCCCGTTCCCCATTCCATCCTGCTGACCTAGCACAAAAACTATCGTGTCTTGGCCCACTAGCTTGGGGTGCTTTTAAATCACTACCATTCTTTGCGTTGTACGCTTTACGACCAGCTTCGGTCATTCCTGCACCTTCTTCTACTGACTGATAATGCCGACCCTTACCTTTAGTGGTCTTAGCTATCGGCTTATCGTGCTTTTCTACTGCGGCACGGATGGCATCTTTACGATTCAATCTTTTTCGCCAATATATTTGTCGTATTGGGCTTCTAAATTAGCTTTGCGTGTGCCTTTAGCGTATTCACGCTCAGTATTTAGGGCAATAGCAAGTGCTTGTTTTTTAGGCTTACCAGCTTTAACTTCAGCTTTAATGTTTTTGCCGACTGATTCGGCTGATCCTGATTTATCTAGTGGCATGATTAGCTCTTAAATTTAAGTAAATAGATGGTTGTGTCAATTTCTTGGGCGATATTGTCAATAAGCTGGCAAATCTCTGTGTCTTTTGGCAAGTCTGCACGGGCATCTTTAACAAACGCTTGTAAAGATTGTAGGTATGCCAAAGGTTCTTTAGGCTGGTGGTATGTAGCAGGGAATTCAGTAATCTGCCCGTAGCATCCAAAGTAGGCTTCGGCTAGAGCATCTGTGTGCTCAATAATGTTCTCGTAGAACTTGCCTAATGCTTTGTGCTTGGCATAAGACTTGGTAGCCCAATGGAAAAAATGGGTATTAGTCCCCGAATGTAGCAATGTTGCTAGGAATAATGCCATTGATTTATCCATAATACGCTCCTTTTAATCTATTTTATAACACTTTTCTAGTAATACCTAGTGCTCTAATTGCGGCTTCTACACTATCTACACGACTAATTGCACCGCCTTTCCACTTGCCCAAAAAGTCTAATTGGTCAGGCGTAAATTTGGCTTTAGCATCTCGTTTAATTTCCATTAATATGGTCTCCCCAGCGTATCCCACCAAAATGTCGGGTGTCCCGTGTTTTAGGGAAGCCATAGAAACTACAGTAGCACCAGCATCTCGTAATGCCTTAACTATTTCTTTATGATTTGTATCTATTCGTGCGTATGTCATTGTTTTTAAATTAAAATAGATTAGTATTGGCTAACTTTACCATTATAAAGGCTTGGAATGAGCAAACCAGCGTGTAGTGAGCAAGAGTTTATCGCATTATTTAAAGAGCACCGATCCCCTACGGCTGTGGCTAAAATACTAAATGTCGATACTAGAAGTGTAATTGCCCGTAGAAAAAACTTAGAAAAAAAGCACGATATTGTGCTTGAATCTAATAATAATCGTGGCGTTCCTAGATTTGCTATTCCTGAAAATAAAATACGCTGTGAATATGAGTTAAAGAATGGAATCATTATGGTAGGGTCTGATTGCCATTACAACCCTAATTACATCTCTACTGCCCACCGTGCTTTTGTACATTTTACGAAACACTTAAAACCTAATATGGTGATCCTCAATGGCGACTTGTTCGATTTTGCACAGATCAGCCAGCACAACCGAATTGGTTACCAACAGCACCCAACAGTCCAACAAGAATTAGAAGAAGTACAAGCACGATTAGGCGATATTGAAGCTGTACGCCCTGCTGGTTGTATATTGCACCGCACCATAGGTAATCACGATTTACGCTTTGATGGCAAGTTGTCTAATGTCCTTCCCCAGTACGAAGGTGTCAAGGGTATGTGCCTAGCGGATCACCTGTATGGCTGGTCATATAGCTGGTCAGTTGTAGTCAATGACAATACGATGATTAAACACCGTTGGCACAATGGTATTCATGCGGTCTACAACAATGTACTAAAAGGCGGAATGAGTATGGTCACAGGCCATTTGCACTCGTTAAAAGTAACACCGTGGTCAAATTATACGGGCGACAAATATGGTGTTGATACTGGAATGATGGCGGCAGTCAGAGATGAACAGTTTATGTACCATGAAGATTCAAGCGTCAACTGGCGTAGTGGATGGGCAGTATTGACCTATGTTAACGGTCACCTTATGCCACCTGAACTATGTCAAGTTATTAATGAAGATGAGGGGCTGGTATTTTTTAGGGGTGAACTACATGAGATTAAGTCCTGAAGCATTAAAGCATCTGTATTCAAGCCTTTATTGCACTTATCCATTTACTAAATGGCCTATGCCATTGCCTGAAGAAATTGAGTTTATTGTTACTGCTGACCCTGAAGTAATGGGTACTTATTTGCTGGATACGGGCGGTGACTACGCTCATACTATTACCATCTCATCAGGGCGTTGCAGTCATTTTTATACCGTTTTGACCACTCTTGCCCATGAATGTATACACATGAGTTTTTATAAACAAAAAGGTGACAAGTGGTTACAACACGGAAAGCCGTTTAGAACCCGTTGCAAAATGGTAGCCAGCGAACTAGGATTTGATCCGTTGGAATTGTAAAGTAACATATATGGATCATTAACCCACATAAGGCTTCATTTATGAATCATTAAATTTTTGTTATTTCGCCATGTAATACAAACCAATGTTGGCTGTAGCGTAGGACATATAAGTAACACCCATAGGTACATTGCCTTTAACGACCTGTTCAATACCAATATAGGCATAAATCAATCCAGTAACAATGATTAACCAGCTACTCAATCAACTTCTCCGTTTGTTCAAGTAATTCTTCTTCCGTGATGCCGTAGTGTTTTTCAAACCATTTGCGGCCGCTGTGAATACTGGTATTTGCTCCTCGATGGTGAAAGGGACAGAGCGGAATAACAGGCGACTTGCTTCTAACGCCAGCTCGTCTAATGTGATGTAATTCTGCTGGTGTTCCCTCATTGCCTTGATGCCTACATAATGAACATCCCAGTTCACTAATTTTGCGATACTTTTCTTTCTCAAGTTTAGACGCCATTGATGTGGTCTACGGTCATCTGCTCTAGCTTTTCTGCTGAATCAAAAATATCAACGCTTAATTCAAGCATTTGGGTGTAATCCTTGCGGTTTAGGGCATCGTCATACATCTTGCAAAATAGTTTAAGGATTAAAAATTCTTCTGTAAGTTTTAACATTATTTTAATATCCGATCTTGTGTGCGGTTAGATACTTCTAGGGTTTGCCAAGTTGAATGGCGTAATACAGCGGCTTGCAATTCCCACTTTAACTTTTCAGCGTTTTCTGTGGCCGTGCCAATAGAGTTGCATAAGTCTTGATACTCTTGGCTGGCATAGGCTTCACGTTCTTGTGCTCCGATAGTTTGCTCACCTGACTTCTTCATCATAATGGATTTGAGTGAACTCTTGAAGGTTTCTAGTTGGGCTAATTCACCTTTAGCTTGTGCGTACTTACCTGCGTTCTCAAGGATGAAGTCTATACACTTATTGGGATCTATCTCTCTTGTCATTTTCCTAGTTTCTTTTTTATCAATTGTTTTATGCGTTCTTCTTTTTCGGGGTACTGGGCTAACAATCTAACTACTTCAGGCCAACCCCGTTTCTTTGCTACACCGATATACCACCAAGCAAGGTAATCGTCAGAGTTGTTCTTCAAGCTGCTTTATCTTTTGACTAATTCTTGCTCGCCATTGTTGCCAACCTTCACCAGCGTAAGCTGGGCATTGAACTTCTTGGGCTTTGGCTTTAGTTAATTCTTCGCTAGAATACCAAGGCAATTCAGGTTTCTTGATTTTTTTGACTTTCATGTCTAATTCATCTTCCCAACGACCTTGATTGAGCCAAGTAGCAGGATGGGGAATATAGTCCTTTTCCGTCTGCTTTAAATTCCAATATTCAAGATGATTAGAAAGGGCGTTAAACGCATCTTCTTGTTCTTGATGGGTTAGCCTGTCCCATGACTTTTCAGCCGCCCTACGCCCCTGTTTACGGGGATATAAGCTATAAAATTCATTGAAGTTCATTGTCGTTTATTATTGTGTGAACTTTTTGGGATATCTTTAAGATATATTCAATGTCATTCAAGGTAAGCTGACCCATCAATTGCAGTATCTTCATTACCGCAATATCGTTGTCTAGCACTTGGGGTTTAACTAAAGTTTCTATCATGTTCTAGTTCTTCAAGTTGCTGTCGCAATGCTACACATTCAGCTTCTAGCATTGTGTTTCTTGTTTCTAGTTCGGTTATCCGTACTGTGATTTGGTGCAAGATTTCCTGTAAATAGGGGTTCATAGTGATCCTTGATTAGTTTTTTGTCTTTTTCAATAAACTATTTGATGATGTTTTTTGCTCGTTCAATGACATCATCTTCAGGTTTAACTTTGTACACATCAATTGCTTGGGTAATAAGACTGACAATTCCGTGCTGGACAAGACACTCAAGTCCTGCTTTGTCAAAATTAACTTGAGCATCGGCTGACCCATCTTTATGCTCTTTCGTGATCTTTACTTGTATCTTCATTATTTGCAAACTTTAAAATAGGTTTATCCAAAGCAAGTTTAGCTAGTTCTATGTAACGGTCAACTTCTAGCCTGTCCTCGCCACCAATAGCCGCTTTAGTATGTCCAATCGGTTTTCCCATTGTGTCGTAAAACACTTCACGAATCTCAAAGTAATCCTCATATGGACTACTCATATTTACTAAGCGTAAATCCCAAGTCATGTTTTCACCCAATATAAAATTATTAACAAAAAAAGCATCACCGCACCCAGCACGGCAAAAATTCCTACAAAAAAAATAAACATTAAATTTTCCATATTGTGAGTATAGTTAAGCAAACTTAATGTTAATAATTATTTTAGGTAATTGTGGCGAAAACGCAACACTAATATTCTAAGCCAGCATAATCCATCATATTGCATTGATTGGCTATCAAAAGAGTGCGTAAGCCTTGTAATGCTTTGCGTAGCTGATAGCGATTTGGTTCAGGGCTTTCAGCTTCGTTAATGATTAAATAAAGTAATCCAAAAACTTCATCCTGATCGTTGTAGGCTTGATAGGCCGCACTTTCAAGGATGCTTACTTTACGCTCAAGTTCCTGAAGTTTGGTTAAAGGTTTTTGTTTTTTTACTGCAGTTTTTTTGGTTGCCATATATCACTTTCAATAAAAATAGCCCCCGTAGGAGCTGGTTAATTATCTTGAAAAAATTGCTTCTGCCGCCCAGCTTTCGAAACGCATGGCTGGCTGGCCATCAACTTTATCGTGCATAGCCCAAGTAAAGTTACGACCGTTCATATCAGGATCAAGATCGGGATAAACTTTTTTAGCTTCGTCAAGGTTTGAAAATTCATAGCCCTCACGCATAGACAATACAACGACTACTGGGCAGTTTGCTGGGAATGGTAATTTAGTCATTTGATGCTCCTTTTTCTATCTCACTCGACATTGAGTAACGCTATTATCTTAAGTTATCTTAACTTTAGCAAGCATTATTTTTAAATATTTGATAAGGAAAACCCTGATTCGTTGTTTTTAGTTATAGCTAGCCCAAAGGTGATAAGCCTTCATCCATTCAAGAAGTTGTACTTGAACTAATGCTCCCAAAGGTAGTGTTCATTCGATTACAAGGTTGTCTGTCACCATTGTCCTTGTATCTTGTGTAGTCGCCACTCAACGCTACGGGGCTTGCTGTCAGGTGTAAACCAGCCCATGTTTTATTCCACGCCACCCATTTAAGTGCTTTATATCGTTTGGAGTACGAATGGGACTGAAAATAAAAAAGGGCTTTAGGGGTGGCTTTATGCTGAAACGGCTTGGGAAATGCCTCTTATCTCATTTCCTAAACCCACAAAGTCACCTCTAAAACCCTAGGTATCGAGTGTTTCAGTCCTCAATACCGTAATTATGCACCATTATTCCAATTCAGGCCATATCAGTTTGTAATTGTTTGGAAACAGATTTTTACGGCTTACTAAACCGTGGCTTTCCTTCTCTAGGGTGGCGGCTAGGATCACCAGCTTATCGTAAGGTATTTCACCGTTTTGCCACATAGACACGGCCGCAACCGATGTACCTACTAGTTTAGAAATGCGAGTTGGACCACCTAATAATTTGATCAATGCGGTTGATGATAATTTTTCCATAAGCTATCTTAACATTTATGCAACATATTTGTAAATAGTTGTTGCTTTATAAATTAAGCTGGCTTAAAATTAGGGTTCGGTATATGCCGTGTTAATTAGGAGAACTCGTATGAGTGAGCAAGATCAAGACTTTCACAGCTTCCAACAACATTTGGAACGCATTTTTAAAGACCTCGAGGATGGGGTATTTATTACAGCAGATGAGATAGGTGACTTACGCTATGCGTGTGGTTTGCCATCACCAGTACAAAAAAACCCCGTATTACAAGCGGTCTTTGATGACTTTTCAACTATTTTTAGGAGCAAGCAATGATTATTTCAGATAACAGTAAAGAATTTAAAATAGCCCCAGCAGGGTTACACATGGCTCGTTTGTATTCAGTCATTGACCTAGGCCACCAAGCTACCGAATGGGCTGGCGAAACCAAAATCATGCACAAAGTTGTATTGACTTGGGAATTGCATGGTAATGATGACCAAGACCAACCATTAAAAACAGATGACGGTAAACCTTTGATTGTGTCTAAGCGTTATACCGTTAGCCTTGGCGACCAAGCTAGATTGCGTCAAGACCTAGAAGCATGGTCTAACAAGAAAATGACCGCAGAAGATCGCAAGAAGTTTGACTTGCGTAACCTACTTGACAAGTTCTGTATGGTCAATATTACTCACTCAGAAGATGGCAAATACGCCAACATCAGCGGTATTAGCCCTGTACCGTCTGCTTTGCGTAATGCTCAACCAGCAGGTATCAACCCTTGTTTGCATTTTTGGTTAGCTGAATTTGACCAAGCTAAATATGACGGTTTGCCAAAATATTACAAGGAAAAGATCACTGAATCGTCTGAATGGCGTGGCCAAAAACAGCGTGAAGCTAATGAGCCAAAAACTGAAGATACTAACCTTGACGATATTCCATTTTAAGGATTAAAAATGACTAACAAAGAAGATGTAATAAGTACATCAGAGATAGGTCAAAAATTGGGCGTTCATGTCAATGCAGACTTTATTGCTAGTGTAGTAAAACCAACATTTAGAACCGAAATGGGCATTTACTGGCATAGAAATAAATTGCCTTTAATTGCCATTGGTGTCGGCACTAAATTTGTTGCAATGGGTATGGCAATGCTGGATGAACAAAATGATAGTTAAAGAAAAGGTAGAGCAAAATGGTCATTGGTACACTAAAGACGGCACTCCAGCCTATACAACCATCGGCAAAACTGGCGAACGGGCAACAACGCTTCGGGATGCACGAAAAGAAGGACTTCTGCCAAGTGTTACAACAATTAACGGCCAGTTATCAAAAGCAGGCCTTGATACATGGAAACAACAGCAAGTCCTTTTAGCCGCTTTAACTTTGCCAAGAGAAACCAACGAACCTGAACAGGAATGGTTAAAGCGTGTAATGCAGGATAGCCGTGCTACTGGCAGGGATGCGGCAGAACGGGGTACAGCGATCCACGCCATTATTGAAAGCTATTTTGAGCAAGTGTATATGCCTGAAAAACCGCCTTATCTTGATGCGATTGATAGTACGCTCAAGAATGCGTTTGGAGAGCAACCATGGCTTGCAGAGCGTTCTTTTGGGCATCATCTAGGGTTTGGTGGCAAGTGCGATTTGATGGCTAAACCAGTTAACGGTAACGGTACTGGGTTCATTGTGGACTTCAAAACAAAAGATGTTGACCTTGATAAAGTAGATTTATACTTCGAGATGGAAATGCAGTTAGCGGCCTACCGTGAAGGACTATCTTTGCCTTCTGCACGGTGTGCAATCGTATTTGTTAATGGAACGACTAATCAAGTAAAATTGATAGAAGTAGAAGAACCCCAGCTTCAAAAGAGTTGGGAGTGCTTCCAGCATTTGTTAAGGGTCTATCAGATCAAGAACAATCTTTAATCCTTCACGGGAACGGGGGAAAGCAAAAATGCTTCACATACAGGCTTGTAAGTACCCCAACTTTTTTAGGGCGTTAAGCCGCCATAGTAGGATGCAGTAAGTTAGGGTTTTTGCGGCTTTCCACCTAACAGCTAGTAACTGCCAAATACTGCCTTTATTTATTTTTATATTTTGTTGTTTTTTTGCTAAAAACCCATTTACTTATTAAGCTGGCTTAACATATAATTGTTTTACTCGATTGGCGAGTGAAATAGAAAAGGAATAAAAAATGCGTAAAAATTATTTATTTAGTATGTGGTTAGGTGATACCTACCTTGATATACACGGGTCAGCAGACCCCGATGAACCCAGCTTGGGTCATATAGGCGGTATAGATATAGAAGATGTATTTATTTGTGACACCAAGACCAGCGTGTTAGAAATGATCCACGCTCTCAATTTTGACGAATTTGTAAAAAAAGCTGAAGAAGCCTACTCAGAACTGGAAAAATCATGAAATATTTACTATTACTTACCCCATTAGCTTTAGCCGCCTGTAGTTCTTTTGAACCACCAAATGTCAGCTTAGAAACTGATAAACAGGCTTATCACATGACCCGTGCTCAAGTCATTCTTGGCATTACAGAATGTGAAGATGCTGGTACACGCCCCGTAGTCATTACAGCCAAACGTAAGATTAACGGCATTATGAGTGATGTACCTGTAGAAGTTACTTGCAACCCACGCTACCGTATTTTTCAATAGGAGATAACCATGAAAGAGTTTATCTTAGGCGGTTTAATGGCTTTGTTTATTTGTTTTATTGTATTTGGAACGACTTATCTTACACAAGGTTATCCAATATGAATGAACCAGTAGTGTGGACTGCTTGCTTGGATTGTGGCAAAAAGGTTACAGGGGATTCTATTCATACTTGCTCGCCACAGTTAAAAACACTAACAGATGAGGAAATACGACACATTCAAGCACAATGCCACCTTAAAGATGTTGGTTACGATACTTTTATTATGCGGTTTGCTAGAGCAATACTAAGAAAGGCACAAGAGTGAGGGTTGACCTGTCCAAACATGAGTTATTCCTATGCGAATATTTTGGTACTATGCGTAGGAAAAACGCCATGCAGTTTAACTTTGACAGGCAAGTTAGTAAGCAAGACCCTTACGAAATGGATATAGACGGGTTTAAGGGTGAGTATTTGGTAGCCAAGTATTTAAACTTAATGCCCGACTTTTCTATCAACCAAAAGAAGAACCCTGCTGATCTTAAAACTGCTGGCGGCAGGACTATTGATGTTAAATCTACCCGTAATAAAGAAGGTGATGTGTATGTCACCGAATACCACCGCAAAAGTCCTTGTGATTTCTACATCCTAATCGTTTTAGACGATGCTGGGGGCGATATTGTGGGCTGGGTGGATAAGGATGAGTTATTTCAGTTTGCAACGCTTATGGGCGGTTCTCACCCTTCCTATCGGTATGACCGTAAACGGTTAAATCCGATTACCCAGTTTTAAGCGATTTGTTTGCCGTTTTTAAGGTCTGACAGGGTAAGGCCACCTGTGTACTGAAAATGAGCCAATTCTTTAAATGTACGCCATTCTCCAGCCCACTCTAAACCAGCTTGTTTACCTAGTTCTCCGACTTTAGCCCATACAGGATGAGAACCATCCCAATCAGGCTTACCATTGACCAAAGGTACGACATCAACAGCACAACGCCAGTTATGCCAAGAATCACCTGCTTTAGCATTGGTAACCACCTTTCCAGCCGTAGTCCTACCCTGTTCGTATAATGCCTGTTGTGATTCATTATCACGATAAGTCGATGTTACTAACAAGTCTATGCCGTTATCCTTGCATAACGCAATAAAGCGTTCTACGCACTCTTTTGCAGGGGCAACTAAATCATCAAGGCTTCGGCTGTTTATCATTTTTCATTCCAATAATTTTTTCAAGGGTGCGACCACCAAAGTAAAAGGACATAATCAACATTCCCCATTGGCCTAGCAATTGGACATATTCGGAATTGACATTAATCTTAGCGGCAGATAGCCCTGCAAATATAAAGTAACCAGCTAAAATAGCTATTAAAGTCATGGGTCTAATATTTTTAGAAAGCCAGCTATCCGATGCCATATCCGCTTCTTGACGCTTGGTCACTTCTTGGGCTTCTACCGAATCTGCTTGTAATTCTGCTAATCTGCCTTGTTGTTGGAGTTCTAGCAATTTTTCTTGGGCTTGTGCTTTTTGTGCTGGATCGGGAATAACCTTATCCAGTATCTTCATCCCAACGCCAATGATGTCATCTATGCCAAACATGCTAATGCTCCCCAGTAACTAAAGCAAAATGTTAAATAAGCTACCATTTGTACCCCCAAGTAAAATACCAAGCAAATACAGCGGCAACACAAAAACAATAAAACTGTACCCTGCGGACTGCTTTTAAATCGTGCTGGAATTCTTCATTATCTTTGCGTTGCATATTTTCAATGTCCAGTTTGATTTTAAGTACCGCTTCCCATTCTTTTGCACCGTACTTTTTAACAAAGTCTATTTTTAACTTGGCTTCTTCGTCACTTATTTGTTTCTTATGCTTCCAAGATTCTAAAGCCTTGATTAATGCTTTTTCTTTCCTAAACTCTGCTTCTCGCCTTGCCCTTAGTCTTTCTTGGGCTTGTTTGTTAGCAACATCAAGGCCATCTCGCTGTATGTTTTCAATAGATTCAGATAAGCCTTTGCTTGCGGTTCTACTTGCTTCAAGGCTTCCTGTAAGGCTTTTGACACCTTCAGATATTCCGAATAGGTCTGCCACATCATTTACTTGAAAAGTAGTGTGCTATAAAACCAACGATGGAACTAATGCCTGATACCACCATCATTCCAACCCAAAACCCACCACGACCTTTATTAGCTAAAGCAAGCAATTCTTCCATGCCTTCTTCTAGCTTATCTACTTTGGCGGTTAATTGGTCAACCTTTTCCCAAAGCTGACCGTATTTAACGGGGTCAATTTCAAATGACATCATTCATCCGCTGGTAATGGGGTATTGCCTTCTTCTACCCATTTTAGGTAGGCTTGGTAGTCCATATTGTCAGGGTCAATTGGAATTGATGCAACTCTAACATTATCTTTTAACAAAGAAATAGAACAAGGTTGATGTGTAATTTCATCATTTACTAATTTATACATTATCATAACTCCGCACTAAATTGAATTACTGCAGTTGAACTATTCCACATGGCTATACGACCACCGACACCAGCATTATTTGTTGTCCATCCTGAAGTTCTTGCTCCAGTTGGCCCAGCACTATTAATTGAACCAACGGCAGTAGTAAGAATATAATCTTGAACATAAGAATCCGTCATTGCATTTGTTGTGCCAAATGTTCCTGTGTAACTAATTAATGTTGGTGATGCCCTCATTGCAACTGGAAATGTATGCGACATATTCCAACTTGTTAAAGCATTTGTGCAAATTCCCATATTTCCAAAGCCTGTACCAACAAAGTAGCGTTGGCATAAAGCTAACTCTGTACCATATTGACGATACTCATATCCAGTAACACTACTTCCTACTTCTAGTTGAACACCAGTAATGTAGAAGGTTGCTCCGTTTGTACCGACTACGGATGTTGCTCCTGTTGCTGAAGTATATCCATTAGCAGACCATGAACCAGCAGTACCGCTATATGTTGTGCCAGTACCCAAACTAAATATAACTTGAATTCCAATGCTATCGGTAGTTAGCCAAGTTCCTGTTGTATCACCAGCAACAGTTACACTAATTTGTTGCCAAGTGTTTGCTGAAGATATTGTGTATGTAAATGGATACGACCTATTAAAAGCACCGTTAGTTAGGCAACCGCCAAAAGTTCCAGTTAATGAACTACGCACCCAAAAAGATAAAGTTATAGTCTTTGCGTTTGCTGAACCCCAATTTAAATCGGCAACATTGTAACCTTCAATAGATTGCTGAATAAAAAAATAATCGCCAGCCGCAAGTGAATATGCTGATAAAGAAGTAGCACCTAAATAATTAGTAAAGCCTACTGGTGGAGTTACAGAGCCAGCGTTTTGTTGAATACTGAATTTAGATGATTGACTGACATTAGCAAAAAATCTATCTGTTATGTATGTTTTTGCAGTTGGAGTAACACTAGCACCAGCATTTCTTTGGTCTATCACCATCGCACCATTGATGATGCGATTCTTCATAGTAGAAGCGTTACCAGCACCTAATTGCGTAGTGCCAATAGTTAGGTTGCTAGTAGTAATGCTAGAGTATGTACCAGCAGTAGTGGCTTTAGAAGCCATAGTCTGTACTACACCGCTAGAGTCTTTATAAAATAACTTGCCATCAGCAGTGTTAATGGCTAATTCGCCAGCGACTAAATTACCAGCCGTAGGAGTATTCGTAGCTGTAGCTGAATAGTAAATCGAAATTGGAGTGTAGCCTGTCTGAGCCATAATTTTTCCTTAAAATGAACCACCAAATATACCAGTAACAGCCGTGACTGTTCCAGCATTTTGTATATTGTTGCCACCCATTTGTAATGCTCCAGTAATAGGTGTTTGACCATCTGCCGCTACTGAACCTGTAAGGGCTGTTGAAATGTCTGCAAGGGTGTTATTAGCCCATGTGCTAGATATAGTTGTGCCAGTTACTACTGGGTTGCCAGCAGGTAGGGAATAAGTACCCGATCCGTTTCTACTCATTTGGTCATACCTCTTTCAGTTCCTTGCAACAATAGTAATTTGGCTAAATCTTTCTGTTCTTGCGAAAATCTAGGATTTGCCACCATTTCAGGTTTATATCCTGCTCTCATCATTGCGGCCAATTGCTTTACATCATCTTTACGAATTTTAGTTGCACCAGCCCTAGAAAGCATGGATGCGGCTTCAAAAGGAATTGCAACCGCAGGATGGGCTAATAAAGCACCACCAGCAAATATTCCGCTAACTGGGCCTGTAGGTGTAAATCGACCTAAAAACCGCATTGTATTTTGTATGCTACCGCCTTCAGCCGCTTTTTTAATTTCTGCTTGTTCTGCTTTATTAAATAAACGCATACGCTTTGGGTTTTCAGCTAACTTGCGTAATTCCCTAAACAAAGCATTTTCTTCGCCTGATTGAGTAAGCACATTTCGTTGAGTTTTTGCCTTTTCAAGCATGGCTTCAAAAATATCACCCTTGCTTAATTGAGCATAAGTATCACGGGCTTCTTTCCATTTATCCAATGCTTCTTTTGTACCGCCAGCAACTTTTTGTTCAGGCAAATTAGCCATGTAAAAATCAAAATCGCTCTTAAGCATAGAAGCAAATCTGCGTTCTTCAGGTTCATTTGAACGCTGAATAGTAGCAATCATTTTGCGTAATGATTGAAGTTTATTTAAATCTTTTGGCGTAGTGGTGTCTTGAAGCCTATTTATAACAGTTTGAATTCTAGGAAATAATTCACCATCAAAGCCTTCTAATTCAAGATCACGCTTAACTTTACCCATGTCCTGACTAAATTTAGTTGCATTTACTTCTACGCCTAAATCTTTTGCTTCGCCAAATAATCGTTTTGATTTTTCAAGCAATTCATCTGCGGTTGGTGTTTCTGCTAATTTACGACCAAGATTTAAACCAGTAGCGGTATTGAGTGTAGATAGTGTTTTTCCTACAATTGGCAATCCGCCACCAATAGCAACACCTGTTTTAATTTTATTTTCTTTAGCTTGGGCAAATTGTTCAGGTGTCAAACCTACTTCTTCAGGAGAAGTCATAGCTGTAGCACCACCAATAGCACTGCCTTTAGCTACATTTCCTACTAAATTGGCACTTGGAACGGCTTTTTGTGCAAAACTAGGCAAAACACCAATAACTTCATCAACAGCTTTACCTGCTTTACCAGTATATTCAGCTACTTTAGGGGCAAACCTAGCGGCAGTAGTTTCTAAAAATGTAGGTGCTCCCACCTTTACGGGTGACATTAAATATGGGGCGGCTTCACCAACTATGCTACCGCCTTGCAATATACGCTTACCAACATTTCCAGCCTGTGCTTGTGTACCTTGCTCAAGTTGATTAATGGTATTAACCATATTGTCACCAGTAGTACCACCACCTATGTATTTATCATACGACTGTACTAATCCAGCAGGTAATTTAGCCGCACCAGTTGCAATATTGATTGGCAATGCCGCAATTGTGTTTGCTGTTTTTTCAATCTTTTGATATGGGTTTGCAGAACCATAAGACGATGTGTTTAATGGTGTTCCGTTAGCGTCATACTGTATATCTTCAGCACTTTGCGTATACATATTGCCCTTTTCAGGGGCAGGAATAGGCTTATATAAGCGTTTAGCTTGAGCAACAATTTGCTCATCAGTAGCATTAGCAGGGCCTACTAATGTTATTTCTTTGCCATCAGGAGCGGTAACTGTATATTCAGCCATTATGGATTTGTCTTTTTAACTGACCATTGATTGTCTTGTGATGATTGTTTTGAAACAGAAGCATTAGGCACAGGCGTTGGTTTTACAGAAAAAGTCCAATCCAAATTAGGTGCATAACGCTTGTAAATATTTTTTACTTGTTCTAAAGCGGCCATACGATCTTCAATAGGCAAATTAGCATTTGCAATATCACCAGCGGCTTTTTGATACAACTCTACATCTCGAACACCTTGTGGGCCTTCAAAGCGTGGTTGCAACATTACCAATTTTGTACCCAAAATTTCTAATTGAGTATCAATTGGTGAAGATGAAGTTGATTTTCCAAATACACGATAAGCCTGTTTAACTCCTTGATCGAAATATCCAGCAGTTGCTTTTGGCAAAATTTCTTGAATTTCTTTAATTACTGGATACGCTTCATAAGAATTTTTAACATTTTTTTGCAATTCTTCTGCTTGTGTTCCAGCTATTTTTCTTTGTTCTTTAGGAGAAACACCAGCCATATTTACTTGTGGTGGAACAGGCAATTGATTTGCATTAACAGTATTGCTTGTTGGTTGCATGGATACTGCATTTTGAGCATACGCAGGTGCATTAGGAGCAATAGATACTGCTGGTGCATTTTGTTTAATAATAGGGCTAGTACCAACTGGTGCATTGTTCATAGGAACGGGGTTAGCAACAGGATTAACAGCAGGAGAGTAACCACCACCGCCAACAGGAATACCCTCATCTCTTGCTCTGTTTAAAGCAATGTCTGCGTGTATTCTTTCACTTGCAGTCATTTCAGGTTTCTTGGTTTGTGCGGCAAAAGGTAATGTTGGATCAGAAGTATTAGTCCAACCATGAATTTCTCTACCCCTATCATCGTACCTAACATCTTTTTCCCACTTAGGTGGTTTAGTGAGTTCTGTCATAGCGTGTTGACGCAAAAACGCTGGTAAACGCTCATCCATAGAAGCGTTCATATTAGCTAACTCTCTATTTCCTGCTTGTGCCGCTACTGGTGCTACTTTTTTGTAACCAGCATTTAATTCCATGTTAGGGCCATACATATCACGGGTAGTTTCCGTTGTAATTTGACCTTGTGGGTTATAAATTCCACCTTGTACTTCGGGAGTGCCTTTTAATGTTTGGTAATAATCAGCTAATCCAACTTTTTGTTGTTCACGAATGGCTTTAGCTAAATCAATTTGGGCTTGGTCACCTTTTTCTATTGCTCTTTGACCTACATACATATTTGCTAAGTTAGCAAGGTTTTGGGTAAATGACGGAGCAACAAAACGATTGCCAATCATTTGACCTTGCGGTGCTGGTTGTTGCATCAACATTTCAGCCATTTTTTGTTGGCGTAAAATCTGTTGCTGTTGCAACATCTGTTCAGGCGTTAATGTTCCCATATCAACTGGCATAATTAACCCCCTAAACCTAACTCTGCGTTCATGCCTGAATAACCTTGTCCAGCACCCATACCGTTGCTATTTGATCCAAAATAAGTGTTATCACCTGAAGTCTGCCATCCATCATAATTAGGCTTTTTAGGGTCTTTTGCACGCAACATCATAGCCATAGCTAAAGGATTCATGCCACCTTGTTTTTGCGTTTGACCTGCTTGTTGAACTTGCTGATTTTGCTGTGCAAGTGCCGCCTGTTGGTTAGCTTGTTGCTGACCAAAGTTTTGAAATACAGGGTTTAAGCCACTAACATCCTGCATTGGTTGGCCTTGAAGAATATATGGGTTCATATTAGTCCGTAATCTACGACTTTATAGCCGTCATTTAAGGTTTTAACTGCGTAAGGATAGACTTGCTCTACTTCTTGAGCCATGTAGCCGTAATGAACGCCACGACCTGCTAATTCATGGTCTTTAAATTCAGGCTTGTATTCAAACTTGTACACAGTCAAGCCGTTTTGAGCTACGCCAATAACTTCAATGTTTTCTTTCATGCGGATGTCAGATGCCGCAATAATTGCAGCACCGCCAAGATTCATCAAACCGCTATTAAAGTTAGCTTGTGCCGCATTTTTAGCGTTGAAGTCACCCATCTGAGCGTTGTAACCCATCTGAGCCGCACCCAATATATCAGCACCAGCCGTATTTGCTTGTTGGGCAGAGTTTACAAAGGTTGGATTTTGAACTTGTGAACCGCTACGCAATGCACTTAAAGTATTCAGCGGCATATTGTAATTAGTCATGGCTTGGTTGTAAGCCTGTTGATTTGCAGACAATCCTGTACCAAAGCCTTGTGTTGTAGCACCTAGCAATAAGTCGTTTTCTCTTTGGCTTTGGGTCATTTGTGCCCGTTTGTAGGCTTCTGAACCAACAGGAATACCAGCGTTTGCCAGCTTGACATCTAAGGCTTCACGCCCTTGTTCAATCTGCGGTTGCAATCTACGCATGTAAGCGTCTTGATATTGCTCACCAGCATTAATACCAACTTGCGGAAGATTAGGGTTAAATTCTTGACCCATCGTGTTTTGTACACGACCTAAGGCAGAGTTAATTGTGCTACCAAGACCTAAAGAAGTCTGATTTTGGTTGTTTAAAAGCTGTTGTCCAATATCACTTAATGAAGTTTTGGCAGTCCAAGTAGGATTACCGTATGGATCAGCACCGCTTACGGTATAGTCTAAATTACCGTAAGGGGTAACTTGATTTACACGATTAGCGGCAGTAGCGACTCTTGCCGCTTCTAAGTTACCTGCCGCAGTTTCCTGTGCGGCCGCCCTATAGTCAGGTGCGGCTGGAGCACTTGGTGCAGGCCCTAATCCTAAAAATCCACCACCACCCATATCATTCTCCTCTTGCTGTTCTCAAAGGGCATTTGATGTCGAGCCAACGACAATCTTCACGCCTCATAGCCATAATCACTAAGTCACCATCCATGTGAGCATCAGGTATTTCGGCTATTACTTTAAAACCAAGGTGTCGGTTTAGTTTTAGGGCAGATTCATTATCTGCACAAACTTGCCCTAGTATAACGCTAACTCCTAGTTTATTAAAGGGATAATCGAAAGCCGCCCACAATAAATCTCTACTCATCCAATTTACTTCATCTACTGCCCCAATGTGCATTTGACACGCTTTGGGCATAAAACTAGCAAATCCTACTACTGCTACTAAATTTCCGTCAATTTCTTGACCTATACATACTGTTTCTTCAGGTAATGGATGGTTCATTAAGCGAACCAACCAATCTCCCATGTACTTTTGGTTATCGGTAGTAACCCTACGCAATTATAGAACCCCACCCTTTTCCATTACATAATCGGTTGATGCCCAATGAAATTCAATGTTTTGTGATGCCACATTTAAGTTAACCGAACCAGCAAAACCTGTTCCAGTCACGCCCTGCCAAAACTTAGTGGTAGTTAAACCACCACCCCAGTTAGCTTGATCCCATTTAGAAGTGTCCCAAATACCTGTATTAGTAATAGAAGGGTTGAAAGCTATCTGATTGGTCAACGGCTGGGTGTCAAAATCGGTGCTAATACCGCACAGAACGGTCGGTAAGCCGTTATCGGTCTGTAGGATAGGGCGTACTAGGGTAAATCGTTTTAACTGCCCCCTGCTATCGAAATAACTGTAGGCTTGTTGTGCAGTTGCAACAATGTTAGTCCCTGCGTCAGAATTTTGAGTGTAAAAATTACCTACAAATCCACTAGATCCGAAATAAATCTTGTTATTGGCGGATGCTTCCCAGCAAAATGCGTTAATTCCTGTAAATCTAGCCCATGATTTAGTAATCGTGTGCATGACATACTGCTCCTTACCGTTAGTGGTAGGAATGTTCAAAATCAACATATTTTCACTAGCAAAATAATTGATTTGCCAGCCAAATTCATTGTAAAAACTGGTTGCCGCTTGACTTACAGCGTAATAAATCTTGTCGGTTAGGTTTACACGGGGGTCAAGACGGGAAGATTGCAATGCGGCAGACATTGGCACTAAACCATCTTGGGTTAGCAACAATAAATCGCCAGCAAACTTGAAAAAACACCGTCTAGCAAAGGTTTGACCCATTTGCCATACGCCAACTTCAGACCAAGCATTAGGGTCACTAGGGTTTGTACCCTTGTAAACCATAACTTCGCCCATACTTGTAACAAAAGCGGATAAGTCATCTACGCCATAACCAGCATCTAAAGTCCAAGTACCCATTGCTTGTAAATAACCACCTGAACGGGCTACTGATCCCAATGGAAAGTCTAGTGCCGCACCACCAATAGATTCAACAGGCAGATACCAAAAGGTCATGCTGTCTTTTTGCACAAAAAACAGTCTGTTTTGGCACATATTGACATTGACAAAAACATTGCTGTTAACGCCTGTAATGCCTAAAACGGTGTAACTGCCAACTACGGTAGCATTAGCCGCTGGTGCGGTAGCCATCGTGTAAGTAAAGGTTGAAGCACCAGTTACGGTAATAGCATAAGTACCGTTGTAATTGGCTTCTGTTGCACCTGAAATAGATACACGGTTATTGGTTACAAGGCCATGCGGTGCAGAAGTAGTTACGGTAGCTGTAAGGTTGCCTGAACCACCTCTTGTAATAGTGCTAATTGTTTGGGCAGTTGTTGTGGTAGCCATCTTGTACCAGCGTGTACCGTCATAAATAATGGCAGGATCGACCCCGTTTACGGCAATAATAAAGTTGCCACCATCGGTACTAATCATGCAATGCTGGAATCTGCTATTAGTTAAACCAGTAAATACAGAAGTTGCGGTAGAAGTAGATGCGTTGTAGATAACACCGTTGGCGATGGCAAAAAGGGTGTTTGTACCGTCATATCCAGCGTAATTCATGAGGGTTTCTACATTACCTGTGATACCAATAGAAGCCTTTGAATAGCCTTTTCTGAGTGTTACATCGGTAGGCGTAGGAAAGAAATTAACCAATTGCACCGCATCTAATGGTTGCATTTCGGCTAACGAATCCCTAGCGTTCCAACCCCCAATAGGGGAAGCTAAAGAAGCAGTTGTGGCGGTAAACTTCTTAGCGACCGCCATTATTAAGACCCGTAGCCAGTATCAGGAATATTTGCCCAGCCAATAAGCACAGCACTTGGAGCAGGTGCAAATGACAGGGTGGCAGAACCTTTATCGTTAGCTTTGGCTATTGATAGGTAACGCATATAGTCTTGTTGCAATGCAGTAGTGTCAAAAGATTTGATTTGGAAGTATTTGAGTTTAGTCAACAATACAATAATTGAATCATCTAATACGGATGTATCGCTATCAACGGTAAAGCTGTTCTTTACAGCATCAGTAGCACTTCTTACCCAACCTTTAGAGCGGTACTCAAAACCTAAATATTCTTGGGTGTTATATGGTGGCCATATTTCAAATTTGTTGCCAAGAATACGCCAGCGTACCCGTGGGCCTGTTGAGATATAACCTGATTTTAACCATTGCCATTGTTGTGCGTCTACTGGGCCAAGCATCTGCCAATGCTTTGTCTTGTCCCAATGTGTGTTATCGGTAATGGTTTCGTAATCATCAGGCAACGGGTAAATGGTACGGCTAAATGTGACAGAACCACCTACGGATGTTGCAGAAGATTGCTGTGTAGTGCTTACAGAAGTTCCGCTTAAAACTTGATCTACATAAGTATCTTGTGGAATACTTGTACCAACAATAGAATAATTGCTGTCCAGCCCTGTCGTACTAGGAATGGCGGTAAGAATTTGTGTGCCATTCGTAGTATCGCAGGTCGTGGTTATTGCGTTTGTGTAGAAACGATATTCCAACTCCAATGCTTGCCAGTCGTGCTCTTTAATTAAGTCATAACCAGCACGGTTCATTAACGCAAGAATCTGTTGCACATCTTGGTTCGTGTTCCCTGCTACATAAGTAGGCACGGCTAGGTTAAGTTCAGCGGTAACTTGCTGTACCAATTCAAGCATTGTTGCTGACATATTAGGCTTCCTCTGTGGCTTCCGCTTTGCGTTTACGGGGTTTCTTTTCACCAACAGCGGCAAGTATAGTTGCCATTTGTTCCTGCATAATG
>Ga0304728_1000508_pt1 | contig 33000 bp, 32 predicted proteins | sample C_130625_MF_Meta_FD_190476 | JGI IMG/M metagenome (GOLD analysis project Ga0304728, IMG submission 190476) | Freshwater microbial communities from Lake Croche, Canada to study carbon cycling - C_130625_MF_MetaG (v2) (version 2) | ecosystem: Environmental > Aquatic > Freshwater > Lake | place... | reverse complement strand
ACTTCTCCGTGACATTTTTGCCTATGGTTATGAGCGCCCTTCTGTAATCCAGACAAAGGGAATTGTCCCCATTAAGGAGGGGCGTGATATTATTGCGCAGGCTCGCTCGGGTACGGGCAAGACCGCCACCTTTTGCATTGGCTCGATGTGTCGCATTAATCCTGCAGAGAAGAAGACGCAGGTTCTTATTCTTGTTCACACCCGTGAACTCGCTCAGCAGATTCGCACTGTGGCCACCGCTCTTGGCCAGCACTCAAATATTAGTGTTCATGCCGCCACGGGTGGCCAGCCACTACGTGATGATCTACGTGCCATTGAAAAGGGTACGCATATGATTGTTGGCACTCCTGGACGCATCTATGACCTAATGACCCGCAAGGCGCTTAATACGAATCACATTAAAGTTCTTATTCTTGATGAGGCGGACCAGATGCTTGAGGACCGTTTCAAGGAGCAGATTATGTGTATTCTTTCGCTCGGCTTTCCCAAGGATTGCCATGTTGCACTATTTTCCGCCACAATGCCTGAGAGTGTAATTGAGGTGGCAAACAAACTTCTAAGTGACCCTGTACGTATTCTTGTTATGCCTGAGGAGGTTACCCTAGATGGTATTAAGCAGTATTATGTACCACTTGACAAGGAGGAGTGGAAGTACGATGTACTATGTGACCTTTATAAGCAACTAACAATTAACCAGGCGATTATTTATTGCAATAAGCGCCAGAAGGCGGAGTGGCTTGCTGATAAGATGGTGCAGGAAGGCTTTCCACTATCCTATATTCACGGTGAAATGGAGCCTGAAGAGCGTGGGCGTCGTATGAAGGAGTTCCGCTCTGGCTCAGTACGTATTATGATTAGCACGGACCTGCTTGCACGTGGCATTGATATCCAGCAGATTAGTCTAGTTATCAATTATGAACTTCCCAACCAGCACGAGAATTACATTCACCGTATTGGGCGTTCTGGGCGCTTTGGGCGCAAGGGTGTTGCTATTAATCTTGTTTCAAAGGATGAGATGAATACGCTAAAGGAGATTGAGGCGCATTATTCAACGTCGATTACAAATCTTCCTGAGGATCTTGCTGCGATTAGTCTTTAAAGGTGTGTTTTAATATTTAAGTTTTCAACAAATATGTTTGGAATTGTATTCCAATGTATGTGCATGAAATTATCTCCTTTTAGTAAAGGGTCTGTTCCATATAAATACATTTGTTTATCTAAAAGTGATTCTTGCTTCTTATAATTTGAAATAAACATATCAAAACTATCATTAATATAAAATAGCATGATTTTCAGTAAATCAAGCGCATAAGAGGTATTTTTCTCTTGCATGTAAATTGTTGCAATTGTTAATGCATTTGCTTTAATATGTGAAACATGTGATTTTTTAAGAAGGTCTGTTAGTTTTTTAATTGTAAATTTACTTCTATATTTATGAATTTCATTTTCTGGATTATAAATTTTTTTCAGAGATTCAATCATTGGTTTTATCCATGAATTATTACTCCTATTTCTTGTAGCATTATTTAATCTATTTAAAGCCTTTGGTACCTCTGGAGCCTCTGATACAACTAAGACTCTTCCCCCACTCATTCCTACATGCTCATTAGTACAATCACCAAGTATTTTTAATACCTTATCTGGATATCCATTTGGATTTTCAACATATGCATCTAAATGATCAAGAATAATATTATTATTATTATTTGTATAATACATATTTTTTTCTCCTACAATTTTTTTAATGTTTTTTAGTATATTTTTAGATTTATCACTTTCATAATATTCATTATCTTTTTTAACAAACCAAGACATACATCTACCGAGATATATTAAATCTTTACTCTTTTTATAATTTTCATTATTAAATTCTTTTATACTAATATCAAATACTCTTGAAAATCCAAAATCAATTAATTTTACATCACCATTATCCATTATAATTATATTATTTCGATGCAAATCCCCATGTATAAATTTGATAGGTTCTAGCAATTGAAGATTTGTTGCAACTTTCTTTAAAATATCACACATATCATTAATATATTCATCAGTTTCTTCTTTGCCGTTATATTTTGTATGTAATGTATTTCCAATAATACGTTCCATAAGTATATAAGTATATTTATCATCCCACGCAATTCCACATATTTTTGGAGATATATCTGACTTTGTTTTATTAATAATAAATTGAATTATTGCTTCTCTAATTATATTTGTTAAAGTTTTATTATTTTCTATATCTCTTTCGGCTTTATATCTAGTTCCTTCATGCGGATAGAGAGCATACTTTTGTTTTTTAATAATATATTCAGTTGAATCTTCACCAACAGCATGAAATATTTCTCCATATTTACCAGATCCAATTGTTTCTTTTACAGTAAATTTTATTTTATTTATTGTATATATACCATCCTCAAAAAAAAGAATAGGTTTTTTTCCATAATTAATATTAGAGGGAATGCTAAGGATTTGAGCATTATTTAATTCATTTGTAATAGTAGTATAGTATAAGTTTAAACCAATCTCATTTAAATTATATGTTGCCATCTAGTAATGCCGGTATAAAATATTTCATGCAAATTACTAAAAGTAAATTGCGTGAATAATTATAATCTGTTTTATTAAACTTTAATACCAGTATCTTTTGTATTCCAGTGAATATATGTAGTATGTACAAGATCTGTTCCATAAAGGTATTTTTGTTTTTGTGAAAGAGTTTTTAACTCACTATATTCTTTATAGAATGTATCAAAGTGTTTACCATCATAGTATAAGAGAATTTTGAATAAATCTAGAGTTAAAGATTTCTCCTTTTCCTTTAAATATTGTGTTGCAATCTTTGATGCATTAATTTGAATATGGGATATTGTGGATGTTTTAAGAATATTTTCCAAGGATTCGGGATTATATCTAGATTTTTTATCGTGAATTAGTTCTACTGAGGATTTTGTTATTTTGATTCCTTCATCCATTAAAGAGGTGGGTCTTAGACGGGAACTCAATTTTTTTGTCTTTCGTGCTAGTCTTCTAGATGGATTTTTTCTTCTTTTAGTTCGTGCACCACCTGCAGAACCTCTGGGACTATTTGCAGGACTACCTGTTGCAGGCGTTCCTGTTATAGGGCTCCCTAGAGGAGTATTTTCTAATTTAATTTCACAATCCATATTTAAATTCGCTAAAACATTATCAGGATTTCCAACATCATTATTTAGAGTAGTATCTAAACTTTCATAAAGTTCTCTAGTTTTATAAAAAAATTCATTATAAGGTTCAACAATAATACTAGTTAAAAAATTAAATATATCTTTAGCATCTTTTTCTGCATATTCATAATTCTCATCTACATTATATAGTAAATTACGAGCTAATATAGTTAAATCCTTTCCAGGTCTATAGTTCTTACTCAAATCATTTGTTATAATCCTATTTTTACCTAATTTAATATTTGAAAATCCAAAATCTAATAATTTCACACTTTTATCATTTTTAAAATATATATTTCCTTGATTTAAATCTCCATGTGTAAATTCTAATGAAGCCTTTAGCGACTCTAGAATTGTAGCGATTTTTTTTGTAATATTACATGAATGTAGCATATATTGATCCTTTTTATGAGATTCTTTTCCTCTATACTCGTCTAAATTATTTAATATAGTTCCTTCATTAGGATCTAATAATTCCATAATAATAAAAAAATATTTACGACTCCATGCAATTTGAAATATTTGGGGAAAACTTGTTGCACTATTTTTATATAAAATAAATTGCAATATTGATTCTTTTAGCATATTTTTTAGTTCATCCCTATCTCCTCCATATTCTTGCTGTTTTAAAGCATATTTAATTCCATCTTTTATAATCTGAAAAACCTCTCCATAAGATCCTGATCCAATTTCACTTTCTATTGTATATTCATTTGTATTTATTGCATATTTAAATTCTTCTACTTTTTTATAGGTTGTAGGATTTGCCCCAATAATATTATCAAGCATAGTATCAATAACGGTATCATTATTTATAGTATGCCCTACTAATCCAATTTCTTCTAAAACATATGTTTCCATCTAATATTAGCACACGATTTTACACCTCAAGGCTCATCGAATTCCCAATAACTGGAGCCCGTGAACGCCGGGCTCTACGCCCCGCTTGTGAGCCACCAACACTGCCAATATCATCTGTGGCCACAGAACGGGCCTCAGAGAGTCCTGAGTTTTGAGGGGGCGCCTCAGCCTCCGCCTTGCGTACATTATCAAACGTCTTTAAGATATCATCAACACCTGAAGGGCCCTTCATCTCACGACGGGCAGTTGCACGTGGCTCCATGGCAGCCACAGACTGCGGTACAGCTGGCATTGGCGCCGTCGCTGCAGAAGAGCCGAAGAAGGCCCCTGCATTAGGCACCTGCGTTGGCGCCGGCTCCGAGCCTCCCATTGCCATTGACATAAAGTTTCCAAATCCTGGTCCAGCCGACTTTGCCGCCGCCTGAGCGAATTGCCGAGCCATATCAGGATTCTGCTTTAGAATGTCGTCCATAGACGGCATCTTTGCACGAAGGAAAGTATTGCTCACGTGGCACATGAATCCTGAACCGGCAAGCGACATGATAAGGCGGGCCTCTGGGGGCATCTTCCCCTTTTCCTTGTACTTATCATAGAGTTCCTCGAAGATCTCATCAAAATCCTCGACACTCTCATGCACTGACTCGGACCATCCGTCGAGTTTTAGATCAAAAGGGTCAAAGCGGTCATTTAGCCACTGAAGGCCTGTGACGGCGCCAACCATCATCTGGCGCTGGAATTTGATACTGGTCTCAAGGTTCCGTGCATCAAGAAGGCGAGCATACTCCTGCTTCATTTCCTCAAGGGTGTTGTCCATTGTATAGCGACGGCTTACTGAGAACCCCTTTGCCTCAAGGCGCTGAAGCTTATTAACAAGGTCACTCTTCTCTTTTTGCTCTTCCTCAGGGGTTAGGCGGGGCGCAGGGGCCGGCGATAGCGTATTGAAGGTGCTTGTTGAACTCTGCGTGTTTGAGAAAAGGCTTCCTCCAGACGGTTCGGATGCCTTTGTGAATTGAATTTCAACGGGGGGCTGTGAGAAATTCGATGACCCTATATTAAGGGTTATTGGCTCTAGAGGCTCCATGGTATTCACTTCAATTTCAGAGAAGGCGCCTGAGTTTGACGGCGGATTGGCATTAATGGTTACACTCTTCTGGGAGCTTGATGAGTTTGTTGGATGTGCAAGCATGTTTAGACCGAGTCCATCGCGCCCCATATCACCAGTAACATCAATGTTACCTAAGTCGACTGACATAATATCCTGCGACCCCATTGACCGGGCAACGTTTTCCATTTCGTGAATTGTAAATCCACTCATCCTTCTTCATTTTGGCTCGGTCTTTTTAGATGGGCAAATCCGCAGACTAATTTAGTCTATCAATACACATACACATTGCATCGCACAAATCCGATTTCTTCTGATTCGCCTGCAAAATTGCTAGCCACTTTTCTTTTTCAAAAATGTCGGTAGTATCTAAAAAGGCCTGGACCCGTTCTTCAGAGGCCTTTTTTCTATTAGAATAGCCCTTATCACCCTTTGTTTCCTTGGAGGCAACACCTTTTTTCCCAGCATGTACAAAGCCAACATAGCGCTCACCAGGAACTCTGTCACGTAGCGTGGCAAAGAGTAAGATCTGCACAGATTTCATTGTTGGATTCTTAAAAGCCGGCTGATTCTCCAAAAGGATTTGGTTCGCCTTTTGAAAAAGTGGCGAATTAACATCTGTAAAACGTTGCATTGAACTGTGAATCATTGCAAGGTCCTCATTCTTTGACCGGGTTGCCTTAATAGGAACAATTGGCAGCGAGTACCGGGTTTCCAGAAGTTCCAAAAGAGATTTCTTATCTTTCTTTTTCGGATTTAAAGAAACACAAAGACCTTTGAGAATTTCCAGGGACGGGATACTTTTGCAAATTGTTCCATCCGAATTTTTCAACGGGGGAAATTGTTCCGGGCAACATTTTGCACAAGTTGGGGCTGATCCAGTCCGAACATAATTCGCCTTCTTCTTGCATTTACTGCAAATTACTTTCAGACCGTTCTTGGCAATTTGCGTGGACGTTTCCGCCAAAAGATCATAATTATCCCAGCCAAGAATTGTCCATTTGGTTCCAGCCTTTGTCATAAGACACCAGGCAAGATTTCTAATACCAATATCAAATGCTAAAACATGGGGATATGTTTGTAGCATTTGCTATTCTATGGGACTATGTCTTTATACGGTGGATTAATAATAGGCGCTACTCATTTCAAAGTCGCCTCTAAGACTGTTTCTGCCAGCCTCATAATTTGTTGTACCGTTTATATGTTCTTTTTCAGGCTTTTTAGGGTTTATTACACTTGAAAATGTTCCAAAAAGTTCCGGGACACCTTCATTTCGTTCAACACCTAGTCCGCCTTCAAATCCTGTTGCTACCCATGTGCACCCGCTACGCTTGCATGAAACAGTCGATTCTGGGGGTGGAACAACATTCTTGTCAAAGGGAAAAATGGAACCACTTGCAATCATTGTTGCATGTCTTGAATAATCAATAATACTATTTCCATTGCGCTGCATCCAAAGAGTTGTAGGATATTGTTTTCCTACAGGGATATTCTTTGAACAATGACTATTGTAATCAGTTACCAGACGAGCATCTGACATGGCACCTGGCCAGGCTGGGAAACGGCTGTCGGGGGCCGGTAAGACATTGTTTCTTGTATTTGTTTTAACAAGTGGAGAAGTGTTTTGAACAGATCTGTAATAATTGGGCTCTGTAGTAATTCTGAAAAGTTTTGAATCCATCGTAGTATGCTCTCTTTATCAATTGGAAACTCCTTCGGCAAGCTGATCCTGAGAGTCGCCAGAAACAAGAGAAGCGCCTTCCATTGATCCTGCAGCGCCACCAACGGGTGCATCCGTTCCTGTTTCAGGTAGGCCAGAAGTATTCTTGTCAGCATCTCGCACTAGAGTTAGAAGTTGCTGCTTTGTCGCCCGCTTTGTTACCCGAAGACCCTTCTTCTCCGCAACTGCAACAAGTTCATCACGAGTCATACTCTCATAGTTTACAAGAGTCTCACTGGGACCTGTAGGAGCCGGTACACTATTAATCTCCTCGGCATCAATGACTGCGTTCTCAATTGTTGAGGCATAGTACTCTGTATCATCCTTGGCTACATCAGTAAAGGTAGGCTCTACAAGCTCGGGCTTCTTCTCCGATTCATGCTCATGGTGAATTTCCCGCTCCATTTCCATCGACATCTTAATATCAAGAAGTAGGTTCTCCATTAGACCGAGTTTGCGCTCCGAGTATAGAAGACGAGAGTAGAGGTAAAACGTTGATGCAGCGACAACAATAAGGAAAAGTACTCCCACAATAACAACTTCCGCCATTTCTTCTTTTAAGCGATGTTTTCAACCCGGGGTACAAAGCGCACACTATAAATTAAAGCGTTTCCATATGGAGTTTACACTGCTCACAGTACATATTCCAGGCTGTATATTAAATTTATAGTCTATATCACCATTCGGTTTAAGAGTCGCAAGACAACACAAGCGTTTTACAGATTCGGGAGCATTTTCAACAAGTGAAAAGACGTGCGTACTTACAATTGTCAGCATTGAGTCCGTTTTCCAAAGGCGATTTAAGAATCTTTCAGCCGTTCTTATTCCGTCTGGAGGATTTGTACTGTGGAAGAGTTCATCATATAGTACAAGGCCGGGTGCACCAGAAGTATTGTCCCGCTTTAAAAGATTGGCAGCAAACCAGACTTCCGTTTCAAACATTGATAAATTGCCAGGTGCATCTTGTAACCGAAGTCCAGATGAAATCCAGCCAAATCTGCGAAGGGTGAGACCTTCTGCAGGGGCGACTCCATAGGACTGTCCAATAAGAACACCCTGTAGGATTGCCCTTAAAAATGATGACTTTCCCCCTCCATTTGGACCTGTTAGTACTGCATGATGGGATTTAATATCGAAAAATACTGATGATGGGATGCCATTATCTCCTAGAGAAATATCTTGTAACTTAGAGGCGTGGAAAAAAGGCCCACCCGTTTCAATAACAAGAGTCTCCTTTAGAATCGGAGACTGCGATAATCTCCAGAGGATTTCTAATTCGGCCATATCCTTCATACAAAGATGAAAGCGCTCATGTTCTTCCATAAGAATACGAATGGCACGTCGAGGATCTTCTGGGATTGGAGTAAGCGACTGGCGAAGTAGAATTTTGATATTATTCGCCTTGCACTCCTCATTAAATGCCTCATAAAGTCCTCTTAATTCAATAATTTTGGCGCCATTTGTACAGGCCGTTTGGTCCGTCTTATACAGGTGCATTGCATTTTGAATAGGCTGTACAAGTGACTGTATAAATGACATTCCCATAAAGATAGTTTGCACAATGCTACGTGGTGTTAAAAGACTCACATTAGTCTCACCCTTTAGAGGGCCTAAAGGGTTTCCTGACCACATCATTTTCATGAGAGTTCCATATTGTTCTTGTGAAATTGGAAGTTTGTACATGAATTTTAGAAAGATATAAGGAAGAATCCAGGCAAATAGTGGAGTTGAAATTGCAAGGGCGGGAACTAGCCAAATTTTGAAGATGGCTAGTCCAAAAAGGACATGGGGAAAAATATTGAGACACTTGAAAAAACTGTCGTTGAATGATAATTGCCCCATGGCATCACCTTGTAATTCCTTCATATCATCCGATTCAGGTGAAAGAAAGGTTCCAAGCTCAGATTCAATTACATGAATCCGTTCAAAGCGTTCATTCCATTTGTTAACTAATTCGGGTCCTAAAGCCTTCATTGCCTTAATAGAACCACTGCGTAACATGAAGGCAACGTTGGATACCGTAGTTGCCTTTTCAAGTGTCTTATTCAAAATATTTTTTGACTGCTGTAATTTACAGCCTATTATACTATGAAAAGAATCTAGGCCGGCGTCACTTATAAGACCCATGTTTCTATAGATTATGTTGGTTGTTCTAAGAGTGTTTCAAGCGCATGAAATGGCGCCGGTAAAATCTTTCTCCAACTATCAAGAACGTTCTTTTTATTCGTTTCTAACCATTCAAGACGTTGAGCCCGATTAATATCTACAAAATTTTCGACAAGAGTTTTACATTCGCTATAGGAATTATAATAATTTATGTAGGGAAAAATGTAAAAATCGGCATATTTCATTGCATTGTCAAATCTCTCTTCTGTTAATTCTTCACCATAAAAGTGTATAAATTCCATGGTATTATCTAGGATGCACGCCTTATAAAATTCCTTTGTTGGAAAAAATAATGGGGCTCCTGACCAAAAATGTTCAAAGATTGACATTGTAGATGCTTCATATGGAACATGTACTATGCATTTATAACTTAATACATCACTATAACTATAATTTTTCGGCTTTTCGTGTAGCCAATCCCCGTTTGGAAATAATTTACGATTACCAAAAACAATTGCAGAATCAAGAAGTGGGTTATGCTTACCAATATATCTACATAAACTTGGAATAACAATACTATCAATATTTGCACGTGATTTCATATAAATTGCATCATTTATATTATTTGATATTATAATTAGTATTTTTTTTTCAACCATACGAGTAAGCGCTGCATTAAAATTATGAGACTTTTTAGTCCAACAATATGGTAAATTATACCTACAACTATTTACAATAATTATAGGTTTATTATATCTTTCATAAATCATTGAGAATACTGGGCTATGCGTAACAACAAAAAAATCAAATTGTGCTAGAAACCACCCATATCTTGAATTAAAGGCCTCAATCATTGCTTCATCTATATTAAACCAGGTTTCTTGATTTATTATGTCAACATGGTCTGGACCTAGATTAAACATCTCCTTGTGTCCACTTATAGACCAACTTGTAATTTCTACGTTGCTACCATATATTTCTTTAAAGTTTGTCATTACATCCTTGATAACAGCAACATGTAAATCTAAATTAAACCCCTTTAAAACCATATAGAATATATTAGTGAGTCCCCGTTTAAACAGCAAGAATAAAAGAATATTAAGGAACAGCGATGGAGTCTGATATTGCAAAACAGATCAGACTCATACTTGGGGGACAATCGCAGTCCCCAAAACCCCCTGTTGAGATATGCCTACGAATCTCTGGCCTCCGTGATCTTTATGAAATTAATGGAATGTCCATTAGCACGGATTGGAGGCGTAATCAAGGTGATTCATCCTCGAACAAATATAAATTTAAGGGTACAAGCGCTGAATCTCCACGGCGCTCCGGACCAGAAACTCCAATTTCTCGTGTGTCTTCTGGAACCTTTCCAGGAACACCAATTTCGGGTTCAGGAACACCACCACCGCCCATTGCAAAGTACCAGAGTCGTTTCAAGAATACTCAACAACCCGTTGAAGATAAGATTCTCAACAATATTATTCTCTCGAAACTCAATAAATTTAGCCCCAAAACCTATAATGAGATTCGTGACTTTTTATATCAGATTCTTGGGTCTGGGGGCTCCGAAGTAGAGGAAATTGTTCCTCATTTTATCAAACTTGTCTTTAAAAAGGCAGCAGTTGAAAGAGTGTTTTGCCCTCTTTATGCGAAATTACTTTCCGAAATTTCATCACGCTACGGAATTATTCTAAAGGAGATGCATGCCTTACAGGCGAATTATCTCAAAATTTTCGACGACGTTTCTGAGCCCGAATCGAACTCCTACGATAATTTCGTAGAAGCCCAGAAGAGTAAGGAGTTTCGCCACGGATATAGTCAATTTCTTGCTGAACTTACAGGGTTTGAACTATTGGACCTAAACCTACTCAATTCCACTTTCCAATGCATTCTTGGAAACATGGTACATTTTGGTAAAATCGCTGATAAGAAGGCGCTTCTTGAAGAATATTCCGATTGCCTTGTGTCGATGGCAAAGGTTCTAAAGAAGAGGCCTGGGGCCTTTTTCTCTAATGCACGCTCAACGCTACTTAGAACCAACGAGCATAGCATTAGTGATATGATTAATAATCAGGCGGCCTATACAAGTGAAACGGCTAAGACCCGATTTATTTTAATGGATGTTTATGACATCTTAAAGGGCTAAAAAATAATTTATTATAATGACATGTACTTATTGTTTAAATACATGCCACTAAAATTGAGACTAAGAAAACTATGTATTTTAGTTAGGCAATCATGAAACCCTCAGGAAGTACTTGTAATTCACCACGCACTTCAACAGTAATAAAACCAAAGAAAGAGGCTACTAATGAGTCGGCCCCGGCTAAGAAGAAGCCTGTAGCAAAGAAGAAGGAAGTTGCCCCGCCACCTGATGACGATGATGACAGTGTTGATAGTAAGGGAAATCTCCGTGACTTTATTGCATACAGCGAAGATGAAGACGACGACGAAACAATGTCTTCAAGTTCTGAATCAGCCTTTGTTGGAAGCCGTCTCAAACGGGCTGTAAAGCCAAAGAACACTATTGTTAAGAACAGTGTAAGACCAGTAAGAGGGTTCAAAAAAGTGAAAAAGCTTGAAAGTGAAGATGAAATGGACGTAGAAGATGAAGATACTGAGTCTGAAGATAGCGATGAGACCTATACTGATTCAGATGACCAAAAAGACAAGAAGAAAAAGGGGCCTGCCGAAATTAGTATTAGTTTCGGCACGGTTTCTGAAGGCCCAGATGAGCGCCATATTCCAAAGCGCTACAATATGAAAAAGGAGCCTCTAATTGTTAAAAAGTTCGTTGAACTACTCACTGAGCCGAGTGATGAAGGAACAATTGACGGCCAGATTGACCAGTTTAAGGCACTTCCACAAGACAAGCAAGAACTTCTTATTGCAAGTCTTCAGAAGAAGTCAGTCGTAAAACAGGAAAATCTACTCTTTAAGATTCTTACAATGAATATTTCAGATGAGACCCGGTCCTTTGTGTTTGCGAAATACAATGCTCTTCAAAACATGGACCCAGGATCCGGTGAATACTTCAAGCACAAGACATGGCTTGAGAAATTCACTGGGCTTCCTCTTGGAATCTATAAGGATATGCCTGTTAATCTAAATGAGGGTGCCGACGCTTGTGGTGCTTTTATGGCTCGGGCAAAGGCCGCTTTGGCTGAGGCGATCTATGGACAGGAAGAGTCCAAGCTACAAATCCTACAGTTTATTGCGACCCGCATTGCAAATCCCACGGCCCGTGGTGCGAATCTTCTTCTTATTGGCCCTCCAGGCATTGGAAAGACGAGTCTAATCAAGGGTGGTATTGCAAAGGCCCTCGGCTGGCCCTTTCAGTTTATCTCGCTCGGTGGAGATTCTGATGCAAGTACTTATAGTGGTCATCAACTTGTCTATGAGGGTTCTCATACGGGAAAAATTGCCAATGCGCTTATTGCTGCCAAGAGCATGTCAATGATTCTAATGTTTGATGAACTGGACAAGATTTCATCCACATCAAAGGGTGAAGAAGTACAGAATCTTATGATTCATATGACAGATACTGTGCAGAACGGTGATTTTGAGGACAAGTACCTTTCAGGTATTGCCCTAGACCTAAGTCGGTCCATGTTTGTCTTCTCTGGAAATGACATTACAAAGATTGACAAAGTTCTTCTTGACCGTATGATTGTTATTCAGTTAAAGGGGTACGATAAGAAGGAGAAGTTGCTCATTGCTGAGAATTATCTACTTCCTTCCGCCCTAAAGGATGTAAATCTTGTGGAAAAGGTTGCCGTACCTGTTGATGTACTTGATTACATTATTAGTGAATATGCGGGTAAGGAAGAAGGTGTGCGTGAACTAAAGAGGTGCATTGAGCAAATCACACAGAAAATCAATATGCTTCGTGTATTTAACTCGAAGGAGTTACCTTTCCATATACCTGATTTTGGGCTACCCTTTGTTGTGAAGAAGGCCCATATTGATTTGTTCTTAAAGAAGAAGACGCTGGAAATTGATCCTTCACTAAGGGGGATGTACACGTAAACTGCTGATCAAGGCTCTCCCGCTTTGCAATAAGTTGCTTAAGTTTTTCATCCATTTCTTTGGATGCACCACTGCTTTGCTTTTCTCTTGTATCAAAGTCTTTGGCACCCCAGCTACGAGTAGGGCAGGCGGGCATCTTATACTAATCTGGGGCTGAGGATTTTTCCAAGCGGTCTACTAATTAGCCCACTTAAGAATCTTTTTCAAACCTACTAAAGATATGGACGTATCAAAAGAAAACCTTAAGACAGTCGATTTACGATCTCGTATTGGTCCACGTCTAAAGGATTATTCAGTTGACCATAGTGAGTTATTCGGAGCGCCTGGTCAGCAACACTATACGCTTCTTGCATATCTTTCAAGTCTTGTAGCAGGCTCAACAATTATTGATATTGGAACACACAGGGGTGCATCTGCACTTGCCTTAAGCACGTGTCCTAATACGACCATCTATTCATTTGATATTCAGCGCAAGGTCTTTCTTCGTGACCTACCCAATGTGAATTATGAATTAGCTGACCTCTGGGACGAAACCGTCTTTGAATATTGGAAGCCAACTATTATGAGTTCATCAATGATTATTCTTGACGTTGACCCCCATAATGGCACCATGGAATATGATTTTTATCTTAAACTCAAGGCTGCTGGGTACCAGGGCCTTATTGTTTGCGATGACATCTGGTATTTTAAGGAAATGCGTGACAAGTTCTGGCATCTTATACCAAGTGAAGAGAAGGTCGATATTACTGCTCTTGGCCATTGGTCTGGAACAGGCGTAATTTCCTTTGTACCACGTCATGACATTGTATGGGAGACCTATGCTGGTCCAAGAACTATTGGTCAAATTGTTGAGCCATCCTATACAGTAGTAACTGCCTACTTTGATTTAACAAGAATGCCTGATGCGTCACCTGCAATTAAGGTGCGTTCAAAGGCCTATTATTTACAGCACGCTAGAGCTACACTTGCGCTTGATGTACCCCTTTTTGTATATTGTGAGGCAGATTCACTAGATGCCCTAAAAGCCTTGAGACCCGAACACCTTCTTAAAAAGACGCAGTTTGAAGTCGTAGATTTTGAATCGCTTCCCATGACTCAATATAGAAATAAGATTCGTGAAAATCGTGTTCAGAAGCCTTATAGGGGTGATGAGCGCAATACGGCGTCATATTACTTACTTTGTATGGCTCGCTATGCTTTGTTAAAGCGCACCATGGATGCAAATCCTTTTAAAACGGCGAATTTTGCATGGTTAAATATCTGTATTGAACGCATGGGTTATAATAATCTTGCGCATTTAGATGAAGTCTTTTCGGGCCCTGTAAAACGGGAAAAGGTTTCCACAACCTATATTGATTATATTGCGCAGGCTGAACTGGTCCCTGTTCAAAAATACTACGAGTTTGGCCGGTGCTCGTTTTGCAGTGGATTTTTCACTGGTTCCAAGCCCTACTTATATGAATTCTGCAATCGCATTGAAGAGAAGTTTCTGTATTATTTGGGTCTTGGCTATGGTCATGCAGACGAGCAGTTATTTAGCCCTGTGTACTTTGATGCACCTGAAATATTCGATGTCTACTACGGAGATTATTCATCTATGATTACGAATTATGCCTATGCATACGAAACAAAAATGCCACTTTACTATGTAATACCAAAGTCATTTGCCAATCGTGATTGGACTAGTTGCATAAAGGCCTGTAAGCATATGTGGGCAAGTGTTAGTAGCGGAAAGTGTACATTAACAAATGAAGAGCGTGTAAAACTTCTTGGGACCTATGTGCGTTGTGCCTTTGAATTAGGGGATATTGGAGTAAAGAAAAATGGGGTGTTAAAGGAGTTTTTTAAGACGTATAGACCTTAAACTATGCTTTAACTCTTAAGCTATGATTAAGAGTTTCAGACCATAAGCCCTAAGAGAACCATAACATATAAGTCGAAGGCCCAATCATTGGTGCCTTAATCTCATGAATACTCTCATCATCATAAACGTACCAAGTACCCTTTGTATTACACTGAGCAGTATAATGGCCACCTCTTGATCCGCCATGATGATCAACAATAGAGTTTAGTGTGTAAGATGCATCTTCCTTGTATTCAGGGCTGTCCTTTGAGAAGTACTCATTGAGTGTTAAGGCCGTTGATTCAAGGTTGAGAGCAGTATTAATACGATTACCATCATAGCTAAAGCGCTTTAGAACAATGACAATATATTTGGGAAGTTTCCAAATATACGTCCTTTTAGTCGCAGTATGACGTGTTGGCCGACAATGCTCACAGTCATAATTCTCAATCTCCTCAGGTAGAAATTCAGCCTTGAGCATTTCATGAAGACTTTCAGAACCCTTCTGGGGATCAACAACACCCTTTAGTGCTGTCATCGGCTCCCAGCGATATGATTCATTCTTGCAGTTTGAACAAGTTACAACAAAGTGAAGAAGTCCGTATGAATATTCTACAAAAGGGCTGTACTTCTTCGAGAATTCTTGCTTCCAAACTTTTAGCGCAGATGCAGTGCGACTATCGGCGCTGTTAAGCAGTTTGGGAGAAATCTTCATATCGACCTCTTGGGCAAGAGTTTCATGCAGTGTATCAAGAAGGCATAGGTAGAATTCATAACTGTCGTGTGGGGCAAGGCTGGCCAAATGTTCAAATCCCGTATTCTGAATGGCATGGCGGAATTTCACAAGAAAGTCGGCAGGGCGAACGCTTTGTCCTTTCTTGCACTTTGTAAGAAGCTGTACAATTTCTGCAAATGACTTTGTCATTTTGTTGCGCGCAACAAATTCGCTCTTATCATTCAGAAGAACATTATACTGACCCTCCTCAAAGAGTGTTGTGATTTTATCACAGTGCCTCATGCATTGAATTACGGCATTTGCATAGCATGTCAATCCAAGATTGACAATCCCTCCTAAAGATGAAGACTCTGTCATTAGTATATGGCTGGACATACAGATTCTGGCGCCTTCAATTTTAATACTGTAAGCGAACGCCCTTACGGGAATTCTATAGTCTTAAATGAAATCCATAATTTATTTCCAGCTTTTCTATACGATAGTACCCAGTTTCGTAGTGTAGATGATATATTTTTTTATGTTGAAAACCAAATGAATGACCGTTTTAATATCTTTAATTCAAACCGCAATTCATACCGCCAAAGACATCCTAGACATGTATTTACTCCTACCGGTGCTAACAATACGAATACAAGAGGGCGTGGTGGGCGCCGCGGCGGCGCGCGACATGGCCAGGTCCCAAGGGCTCCTGTACAGCCTGCACGTAGCCCTCCAGCAAATACTTTTCTATCATCACGCTCGTCAAGTGCTTCACCAATTCGTCTTAATGCTGAATTCTTAAGAAATCTTGTTGTTGCTGCCATTATTGACCCTGGCTTTAACGATGCTGCCTTTAATGAGCCAGTTCTTGTAACTCCTAGTGCACAACAGTTAGCGGACTCTACAACAATTCTAACTGCGGCAGTAGATTTAGAAACACCGTGTGCAGTATGCCAGGATTCTATGAATGCAGGGCAGGAACTCCGCAGTTTAAATGTATGTGGACACGCTTTTCACACAACCTGTATTGATACTTGGTTTCAGCGGAATGTTCATTGTCCTGTTTGCAGACATGATATTCGTGAATAATCCATTATCCAGATAGAATGGATTACTGTGAATAATCCAGATAGAATGGATTACTATGAATAATCCATTCTCCAAGTAGAATGAACCAAGTTCTCTTAGCAGGAGCAATAGTTATAGTTTTAGATTTTATATGGCTAAACCTGAATATGAATTACCATAAAAAATTATTCAACTCTGTGCAAGGTAGTCCACTTCATATACGTATATTTCCGGCGCTTCTAGTGTATATATTAATTCCTGTTGCGGTTGTATTTTTTGCAGTTAAAAAAGCGGGATCTTTTAATGATGCCGTAACAAGAGGTGGGCTCCTAGGTCTAGCCATGTACGGCCTTTATGATTTGACGAATCTTTCTACATTAAGTAACTGGACATATGAAATGGTGGTTCGTGATGTGCTTTGGGGTACAACTGTTTGTGCGGCGGCGGCTGCGGTTGCTTACAAGTATGGAGGCTGAAAGCCGACATCTTCCAAGTATGGAGGCTGAAAGCCGACGTTTGGCCCAACTATGGAAACTGAAAGTAGGTATATTCACTAAAAGTCAACCTCTTTCACCAGGCGCTGTTTATACCTATAAATTGCCTGCCGATACTTAACATCATTCCAATATTTCTTGCTATATTCATTATATGAGCTAACAAGATTATTGACACTATATTTGGGCTGTGGCTCAGTAAAAGTAATAAATCGCCGACTGCAAGGTTCCGCCTTTTTAAGTGGATCTAAAGGTGGATTTTTAATTGAAAGAGAGATATGACCAGCCTTGTGCATCTCGCTCTTCCACAGACTTTCTTCGTTCAGAGGTTTAGTAAACATTTTAACACACTAAATGTATCGGAACTAACTCAATTTTATTCAACAGATAAAATTGACATGAGCGCACATGTACATGCTACTAACATGGAGTTCGGGCCACTTCCAGATGCACGCACACTTCGTCGGCTAAATCGTCTTAGAATGCGTGATCCACTAAATCTAGTCTTGAAATACCCTGAAGGTGTTGAATCATATTCCAGTAATTATGTGATTTCTCTAGCAGAACCTATGCCTATATTACCTGGAATCGTTGAAGAACCTGTATCCGCAGTTATTATTGTAAAAGAACTAGATGAAAACCCGGTTGAAGATTCTGATAATAAATCGATTGACAGTAATTTTACGAATGTTTCAAGTCTTAATGAGGATGAAATTATTATGCTAAAGGAAAATGAGCCTGCTCCAATTGATCTTTCTGGAGCCAGTCTACCTGAAGTCCTGGTTGTAAGAGATGCTGTGGAACCAGCCTGTACGCCATGCTGTGTAATTTCTTAGAAACATGCATAGGAAAATAATTCCATTCCATAAACTAGATAGGACACGATGCGTGTATTTAATATGAAATCCCTAACACCATATTTACCTGTTTTTATTGCATTTTGTGTAGGATTCCTTTTAGCGTATCTATTTAAAAGCCGTGAAGGATTCGAGAATTCTGCTATGACAGGTCAAATGGTCTGTAGTTCATGTGGGGAGAATACATGCCCCCCTGTTCCAGACCTTTCAAAATATGTATTAAAGACTTCTATTCCTCCTCCCAAGCAGTGCCCAGAAATGGGCATGTATATGTTAAAGACGGAATGCCCGCCTGTACCCGACCTTTCGCAGTATGTTCTTAAGACTTCGATTCCTACGCCCGAGCCGGTTATTGTTGATACCTCATCATGCAATAAGCGTGAATGCGGAGATTGCCCACCTTGCCCTCGCCCAAGATGCCCCGATGTCAAGTGCCCACCACCTACAGTGTGTCCGGCGTGCCCATCGTGCCCAAGACAAACGTGCCCGCAGACTACAGTTAAGTGCAAGGCTGAAGAATCGTCGCAACCCCCTGTTCGTCCCTATCTTGCCCCCTTAAATATGGGCTCATTTGGAATGTAACGTATAATTAAGAATGGACACAAAGTACTGGGGTCCAAGTGGTTGGGTTCTTCTTCACACAATCTCATTTTCACAAAATAGTAGTAAATCTGATTTGGCTGCGTTTTTTTCCAGTCTTCCCTACGTGTTACCCTGTAAATATTGCCGTGCAAGTCTGAGTGAGTATATGACTGCGCATTCACTAGAAGATGCCCTAAAGACAGATAGTTTAGGAAAGTGGCTCTATATTATTCATAATTGTGTAAATGCGAAGTTACGTGGGCAACATTTAAAAGTTGCACCTGATCCGCCGTTCTCAAGTGTAAAGACAATTTATAATGAGCGTCTAAAGGCAAATTGCACGAAGACGAATTTTGACGGCTGGGAATTCTTATTTTCTATTGTTGAAAACCATCCTCTTGCCCGCCTTTCAACATCTGGAAAACCGATTCATGGGGCGCCAGAAATTGTTACAGGCCCCTTAGAGAAGAATACATGGAATCTATTGAGCCCTGAAGAACGCATGCCATATTTTTTACAATTTTGGGATTCGTTGCCAAAGGTTTTACCCTTTCCTGAATGGAAAAAAATATGGAATAGTTGTCCTAGTGATTGGTCAACTCGTAAATCTTCACTAAAATCACTGTGGTCTATACGCTGTAAAATGGAACGTGAATTAGAATTATTAAATTCCACGGATTTTTACACACTTTGTAAGGAGTTACAGAAACATAGAAGTGGGTGTGGGAAGTCAAAGCGGGCGAAGACTTGTAGGAAGCGTCGTTAAATACGCTCCAATTTATCAGCAATAATAGGCGTACTATAAGTCTTCAGAAGGATTTGCTTATTTTCATTCGCATAGTTAAAACTACACGCATGATCATAATGAGAACGATGGACCGAGCAAAAGGTCTTGTTGCATTTACAGGGAAATGCACTGATTTCAAGAATCTTCTTACAGGATTCGTGCATACAACGCTTAGCCATTATTCTGTGGGGCTAGAGAGGCCCCAAGGCTACAATTTTATTTAGGAGGGGCAGGTATAGGACCTGCAGAGCCTGTAGGTCCTGATACAGGACCAGGCCGAGCAATTTGCCGTCCATCCATTCCTATTGCAACAAGAGGTCTTTGCTGGTCCGCCTGATATAGAATCTTAAGACCATCCCTATAGGTTGATTCGCATCCACTATAATAATTCATTAAAAGGTTGCGGGCAATTGCGCTAATCCTGTTGACTTCTGGCATACCACCTCTTAAAACTTCTGGATTAATTGCAAATTGTTTTCTGTTCACAATTGAATTCATATCAAATAGTAGTTGAATTACTTGCATTCCTGCATTAATATGGTTGCGCTGTTGCTGTAAAAGAGCTTGGACTACTGATTGCAGTCTACCTGTAACATTTTGTGGAAGTAGTAGTCTTGCTCCTTCACTAGTACTACAGACTTCTGGACCCTTTTCTATAATTGCACTCATTTTTTCTGGAACTGGTGTTGCCTCCATGGATTTAAAATTCTGTAAATTCATTTTCATGAATTTCAAAAAGTTTGTATATTTTTCCTGGTCTTGAATTTTGGGCATTTTGGTTTCTAAGTCTGTCCAAAAGAGTGTTGCCATAGCATGAAGTCCTGCAACATCAGATAATTTCCCCTCTTGGGCAGGAACTGAACCATCCTTTTGATATGCAAAGTTTAGCATGCACGCAGAACTAAAAGCCTGTTTTGTCATTTTACCACGTATTGCATCAACTGATAAAAGTTGTATGGCACGAGCAACGCAATAGGATTTAATCGGCGGGTCTTTTGCAAGAGCATTCCATAATTCCTTAATACGAAGATCCTGAGGTATATTGTCAGAATCATAGGGTTTAGGAAGTCCTTGGCGTGTATAACTAACTCCATTAATATTTCCTGCCTTATTTTGTTTAATAATATTTTGAAAAACAGTTTCAATATATGCAGGAATTGTTAGACCACTAGACTCTGACTTTGGTGCAGCATCCTTTGAATAACCTATAAAATCAGAGAATTTATGCGACCTTAGATTAATATAGTCGGCTGCCTCTGGAGGTTTCACTTGACTCTTTGAAAAGTCTATGTACACACGATTCTTATAACTATTATCTGTAATGTCTTGAATGGGTTGTTCAATTTGTAGTGTTGCAGTTATTATTACATTAACTTTTTTAGATTCTTGTGCTCCAGGAGGTATACTCATTGAATCACGAAAAATTATATTCACAATTTCTCGGTTATCCTGTGAGCCTGGAATTGTAATATGGGTGCCCGCAATAGTTGTTTCTGAATTTGAAGCAGCACTAATATAACTCATTTTGCGTAGAAATTTCACAGTCGAGTATGGAACCGCACCGAAAATTTGCACACCCGCCTCCTCAAACATTGCTTGTAGCACTGTTGGAAGACTTTTACCTTTCTGTCCAGGGTAGCCTTCTCCTGCCGATACTGGAGTATCTCCTGCATATGTCCGAAAGACTTCTGAAGGGGTTGAGGCTGCAACAGACGCACCATCCTTTGTATAGTTTGTTAGTTTAACACTATATGTATCTAGTCCATCAACAGTGAGTCTTGCAGTAAGTACATAGGGATTTGATTCACGTATATAGGTGTATTTAATAATTGGATTCGGCGACGGTTTTATGTTACGGTCTGTTACTCGGCCATTACTTATATTAATATCATAAAGGGATGCCTGGTCCAAAAACATCATAGAAAATCCTGGAAAGGTCATTGAATTACTGCTTTCTGAGCCTTCATTTGGACGTGATATATAGTAATTTAGAATCTTATAGGGGCCATCTGGTATATAGAATTTTCCGCTATCACGTGCACTAAGAGCACCACCACTGCCAAACCATGATGATCTTGGTGGCTGTAATGAGGCTCTTGACGGGTCAAAGTTTTGTTGTTGTAAGAATACGGATTTCTTAGTGGCTATATCTGTTGGCGCTACATAGACTGGGTCAGTAATTGGAATCGTATTATCAAACATTGAAATTGTAACTGCACCAAAGATTTGGAAAATACGGATAAAAAAGAATGATAGTTCCAAGCAATTCTGCTTGCGTTTATCTTTTATATCCTTTGGGGCGCCAGTAATAAGACCATCAACACTCTGAAAATAGAGGATTCCACTTGGCCCCTTTAATGGATTCACACGGAGTTTCACAAAAAGACTGTCTAAGGCATCTGCACCGGCAACAACATATCTGTCGCACCGTTTCGGATCTGCAAGTGAATAAATATCTACAAGGTCGGATCTGCGAAACATTTCTTGTAGAATGAAATTTAAAACAGTAGGTGTTTGTACATCGGAAAGAACCGGAGTTGAAAATAAGCCACCCATTTCCCTATTAAGAGTTTTTGTATTCACTCAAGATTCTTAAACTCTGGAATCTCAATTTGCTTGGCCTTCACTGCGAGTTCCAACTTTTTTAAACACTTATTCAAAGTTCCTTCGCTCACCTCACAGACCCTTGCAATAGATTCATTGCTGATTTCCAGGATTTTGATAGACTGAATAAGGATTGCAAGAACTCCTGCAGCCAAGCTAGGGGGCATATTTTCAGGGCAAAGATCCAGATCTTCCACCTTGTCTGCAAGTTTTACTGCTGCCTCCTGAATTACAAGATAGGTGCGCCGGCCAATTGGAAGATGGCTGAGTGGATTGGAAATATAATTGGAGGCGCGAGTAGATGGCTGGGCAGCCGGCGCAGCAGAAGCAGAAATTAGCCCACGCTGATTGGCCATGCAAAGAATTTCCTGGAAATACTTAAGCGACTTTGTGAATTGCTTTACACTTAGGTGAAACATGTCTGCAACGACCTTCGGCTTTCGTGGCTGATTTACATACTTGAGAGCAGAGTACAAACAACTCGCAACAACGGATGTCCTGGACATACCCCGCCGATCACAATGTTCAACAAGTTTCACGTATAGATCCTTTGCATAATCCATTGTCCGTTGGTCAAAGCCATTATTGGTTGCAGTAATGGCAATCTGTTCAAAGACCTGAAGAAGAGAGCGCTCCTTGTAGGGGAGAAGATTCCACGAATGAAACCTACGAACACGGGCCATGGCAACACGGGTCGTAGAATTCCCGCCACTTGCATGAGGAAGAATCATGGTGCCCAGCGTTGATGTGGGAAAGCGGGGGTCGGTTGGTGCCCCTACACGGCACGGGTCCACATTTCCACGATCTTCAGAACCAAAGAACCGGTATTCCGCCCCTGAATCAATATGGCGCTCTTGCACTTCTCCACAATCCATACAGGTTGTGAAATCATCTGCGGTCCAGCGTTCCTGTGTCGATTTACAGTTTACACAAAGAATCTCTGAATCGCCACTTAATGGTCTTGGATTGGCAACTTCACCTGCAAAGACAAAACCGGGCTTCTGATACGGCTTTAGAAGGGAAGGGAATAAGGTATTCATCTCAGTACTTAAGAGGGCTGGGAGAAAGGCGTTCAAATTTTAATTAGGGGGTTACGCTAACAATTTCTAGTAATTTATCGGCAGGTGCATGAAAGGGGGCCAGCGTTTCTAAGCGCTGAATAATCATATTATTAAAGGAAAAGGTGGCACGGTCAAAGCGTTCGTGCCAATGAGTATGCACTGAACAAAGAGGTTCATTGTCAACAAGAATTCCTGAATGCTTTGCGCTTCTTTGCATTGACCATTGCGCAATAAGCTCCTTTGAAGTCATTGTTCCTTGCCAAAGTCTCCACCAGCCATAGTTGTGTTGAATTGGAAAAGAATAAAGAGTCTTGGACCATGCAGGATTATCAAAACATTCTAGGGCCGCCTGCTCAAAAAAACGGGATTTCGGGCATGCAGCGCGCCATGCTTCCACTGCAGCCGGCGTTTTCATCCAAAGAAAGCCCGCATTATATTTTCCAAATTTCGCAGTATCTTCATTCCGAATCATATGGGGGCTTAAAGCAACAAGAGTTCCCTGAGGAATGCTTGGAAGTGGTCCAAGAAAACAAATATCGGCATCAAGATAAAATACACCAGTTTCTTTGGCATCTGGCTCGCTGTTAAAGACCCATTCAAGAAGGTTTAACTTTTCCATTTGAAATTCTAGCCAGAGAGATGACTGACTAGTACTTGGCATGCCTTCCATCTTTTTCCGATTAAAGCTACTGTATTTGTTTAGGGCTGAAGTACGAACAAGACGTCCAGGATACTCAATGGCAGGTAAGGCGTCATCTGCATATAAATATACTGTCGGGTAGTCGGCCTTATTCCACAAGGCGAGTGTGCTTAAGAAAATTCGTAAATCATTATATGCGAGCTTTGTTGCAAGAGTTGCAATAATCATGTATCTTTATAAGATACGAAATTATTGTTAAAGTGCTTTATAGCGTAAGAACAGTCTTATATAAGAAAACAGCGCTTACTCCACCCGCTAATTGTACAGCCACATAGATAAGTAAATCATTTAGCGATAGCTTCTTATTTACATACATTGCAAGACTTACTGCAGGATTAATGTGCCCTCCACTTATAGAGGCGGTAAAATATACTGCTAGTGCGAGCGCACCACCAACAACAAGAGGATTACCACTGGATGCAAGTATACCAACTAAAAGAAGCATAGTTCCAAGGAATTCTGCAAGATACTTATCCGGGTTTGCCATACTATTATTGGTATAGATTAAATATTAAGAGTTAGTAGAGGGATGAATCCAATTGCTATCAGAAATTTTATTGGAGTGTGGCTCACATTAATAATTGCCATTACTTTATTATCAACTGCATACTCTTGGGCAAATCCGAATCCTGTTATGCGTCAGCGTTTAAATGTGCTAGAGGCGTTTTCTACAAAAATAACGGTACCGGAAGATAATTTGGAAAGTACTGGGACAATGTCGCCATCCGATGCAAGTATTAATAACAGAACGCCATATTTACTTTTAAATGGGGTTCTACCAGCCTATAGTGGAAAGCCTGTTTCTCCAACAAGTAAGGCCTGTTACGAAGCGGATTTTCAAACACGCCTAGAACGTACTGGTAACTTTAAGCAATTTACGAATAATTATAAACGCGGAGTTCCCGACTCGTGTTCTGCGCCGAATCATGATTTAGCACTTTCATTTTATAAGGTGGAGCCATTGGCTTAACCTCCTAATCGTCCAAGAGCCTTTGGCTCTTTATTTGCCTAAGAACTAAAGTTCTTAGTCGTCCCAGAGCCAAAGGCTCTGCATTATTAGGAGTTATTCTCCTAATCATCCGAAATCTTACACACCGTCACAATCTCCTTTACAACCTTTGCCCTTTTTGACTGCGGTAGCACATAAGTCCCTGCCTTAGTCTCATCAACAAGTTTCCAAAATTCCTTCCGCTTTTCAGCAGTGCCTAAGAACCACGCACTATCCCGCTGAATAATCTTATTAAAGTACTTATCTACATGCCAAGGAATGGTTTCAATAATTGGAAACATTTTTTGTTCATAAATCTTGAGTTCTTCCTGCGTATAAGCGTATAAAAGGTCGCATGAAGACGGATCCTGGACAATCCAGATTGTACCCGAATACTCAGAAGTTTCACAAGCCTTATAGGGCTCCACATCTCCTTTATAGGGCGACACAATCTTCATTTCAACATACTCACACTCATCAATATCTGCAACCTCCATTTGAATCTGCATTTGGCACCAATACTCAAAAGGGACACTATTATTAATAACACGCCGAATAGGGCACTTAATTTCTAGTAGGCGACCAACACGATTTTCATCTTCCGCAGTTTCAATAATTCCATCGGGACTCGCAGCAAGTTTCTCTTCTGTTAAATGAACAAGTCGGCCAATATCAATAATTGACGCCTTCCACATTTTCTCTAAAACCTGCTTTACAACCGGCTCAAACCGTACACCCCAATCCATTGCCCCCATTTCATTTGTACTGCAGGCTTTTCCTGAACTCGACGAATCACGTGGTGGAAGCGTCTTCTGTAATGCAAGAGTTCCTACTGCACGAGGAGTCCCAAGAATCACTGAGAATTCACTTGCAGTAAGAACGTGACGTGACTGCTCATACCATGCCGGTGTTCTTTGAGCAACATTTGGCCGGTTTATAAGAGTCTGAATATGTGATACACGCTCATTTAGATCCCTTCTTGCAACACTTGTTACAGCCGACTGAATAAACAGATTTAATATTTCACCGATTAAATCGGTATAGTTGTCTATAATATCTTTTTCGGGCGCTGCGAGTTCAATTTCATCTTGGGCATCAAGATTTTCGAGCCAGGGCTCCAAACCCCCTTCAAATGATGGACATGGTTGAATATTATCTAAATATTCAATCATATCTATTGCTCCTGTAAATAATACAGGGTCCATATATCTTCTATTATATATGGTGAAGATTCATTAGGCCGTCTCTGGAACTATTGTATTAGTAGCCTCTTCAGCCGGCGCCTCAGGGCGCTTACGAAATGTCACCGCCTTCCGTGGCTCCACTAATTTAAATAGGCACTCACCTTGGGCATTCTGGTGCATAATAAGAGGCTTGATCTCAACAATTTCCTCCTTCTCAATATCATAAATAATGGAGGTCTTAGAATTTAAAAGCTTCTTGTAAAAAGCATCCTTTAGAAGATTTAGTAGTGAAGCAGATTCAGTCTGCTTTAGTCCACGTGCAAGAGCGAACTTCTCTACAAAAAAGCGAAGGCGATTTAGGCGAAGGCCCGGTTCTAGCCGGTGCCAAGGCTTCTTATATGCAAGACCGGCCTCAGTCTCTAACATCGATGCAAGCGGAGCATTTAAGGAATAGTCTTGAGGTTCGTCAACACTATTTTTACGAACCGTTCTATTACGGTTGGAACTCATCTACTAGTTATACGCACTTGGTCTTAAAATAGCCAGTTAAAATTTGGCCAACATTTAAATCGCCAAGATTGATTGATTCCAAATGCGCATTTGTTCCCCAAGTATCAGGCGTATTCATATTCCAGACAAAATGTCGCCATACTTCTTTTGTAGGCTGGCTAGACGGAAGAACCTCAGACCATGTATAGAAAGTAGAAAGATCTGTTTTAACAGTATTAATAGTTGCATAAACTACATTGTCTAAGAGGAAGGGCTCGCCAATGGCGACCAATTCATTCGCCTTTAGAAATTCTTTGGCAGATCCAATAGGATCCGTCGAATTATTCAAGGTCATACATGTTGATCCATTCTTTTCAAGAAAGAGTGCGCATTTGATAAGATTGTATTTTTCATTTTTGTCAATTTCTTTATGTATGATCGGTATAAGAACATACATCTTCTAAAGGATAGTTCTGTTTCTTCTTTAGGATGCAGTGGGCAACTTATCAATCCGAAGAGCCAGGGCTACAAGGCACGCAAGAAATTGAGTCATTTCAGTATGCAGGGCCACTCCGGATTCCACCACCAGTGTTTCAGATCCGCTCAAGAAAGGAAACAGGAACAATTGATACAATTAATGCCAGATTTATTGAAAACACGGCGACTGCTTTAAAACAAAAACAGCATACTTATGAAAGCATAACAAGTCGTAAAGAGGATTTTAATGAAGCAGGTGATTTAGTTACAATGAATACAAAAGATTCTAGAGATTCTAGAGACATTTTTAACAAGGAACGTGAGATCCTTTCACTTAAAACAGATAAGAATCCTTTTTTTGACATGGCGCCACTATCAAGTCGCACTGATGTTCGTGACTTTAGACAAGCGAAGCCCTATGATTCAACGGGCCCGAGTCTTGCGCTAAATCCCTTCTTCGATCGCTACGATCCTACACGTGACCCACGAAATATGATTCGTGAAGTTCGCAGTGTTGTCTATGAATTGAAACAGCCAGACAAGGGTATAAAAGAGTCAGAGCGCATACGAGAGCGGGTTTTCAACAATCGTAATATGCCTGAGGGATCGACGTCAATCAGTTTAACTGAATGGCAAGATCTCCTGCGCCCTAAAATTGACAACATCGAGGTGGTGTACAGACCACAAGGAGGACTTTGGGCATTAGGAAGCAAAGATGGCATGCAAGATGGTTCAGTACGCCCCGCAGAACGCTGAGGCGATTTACCATGTTACAAATGCGTATTTGGAGCAGTACGGCGAGATTAATCTTATGCTTGGTACGATGATTTGCACCTGCATTATGACCAGCCTATTCCCTAAGGTCGGGCATGCTATTACTTATATGTATCTTGTCATTATGATTAGTTATTTTGGGGGGAATTATCTTGTTAGCACTTAGCCCACCACTTAGCAGCGCTTTTAGACGCTTTTTTTGCAGCCGTCGCCAAATCAGAATCTGTCGTATGATAGGTTTTTCCGCAGAGTAAGAATGAGTGGACCCGTGCGTAGCCCCATTGTTGCTGGGTCGCTCCTGGCCGATGTCCTGTTCTCCAGGCGGCCATTCCACGATTATAGGATTCTTTTATATATTTAAGGGGTACACCGGATACTGCGGCCTTTTGTTCCAAAGATGACGCATCTGGATACTTGCTTTTCCAGTTTGCAGTATAATGCGATTTCTTAGTCTTAACACCCTTGTCTGTTTTGAAGCCAACATACGCCTTCTTATTTTTCCACGATTTTGAACCGAATTTCTTTATTTCCTTTTTTCTTGTATTTTTCTGTTTTCTTGTGAGGCCAGAAAAATATTTTAGGGGGAAAAAAAGCATGCCTATTAAGGGCTGAGAAAACTAATCAAAGGTCACATTCACATTTAGTTCATGCTTCTCAATAACATTTGAATTATTATTAGTATTAACACGGTTTCTGCGACGTGTGGAAGCCTTTGTATCAGCCGTTCCAACCGTTGTATTAGTTGTATTACTTGTAGTAGTCGCCTGTGACGACGCCGACATATCTTGCTTCCGAAGATTATTAATTTCACGGGTTGATGCATTCATTTCCTTTTCAATCTTTGCAAGGTTCATCTGAATGTAGTTAATTATACCCTTTTCAATGGCCCACCGAAAGAAATTCAGTTTTCCAACCGTTGTTAAGAATTGCTCATGGCCAGGAATCTGGAACATAATACGTTCCCGACGGCAAAAGGGGTCAAAGAGTTTCTTGGAATACGCTTTTAGCTGGGACTTGTAGTTCATATAGACAAGAAATTCCTGTGAATTTAGAATGTAAGAAATGGTATGCTGGCGTGCATAGTTCGTTACAAACCAATCAATCAGACGTAAAGAAATAACACTTGTACCCTCAAGTAATTTCATAATGTCATCTTTATCATTCCGGTCGGAATAAAATTTCTGCAGACTGTTGATAATAAGTTCCTGCTTACAGTGAATCTTACGCCGACGTGTCTGTGGATCCGGATCATTGTGTACAGCAAGCCCCTCCATATGTACTATAAGTCTACGTAGTCTTAAGGCAGTTGATTTTTCGGTATGAAGAACAGATGAGTGCCCCACCAGGACATGATCCAAGTGTTTCAACATTTAGTGGGGGGGATAGTGTACCAATTATTCCATTACAAGGTGGAGGAGCACTTAGTATAGCAGGACTACTTGGACAAGGTCTCCAATCTTATGCAAGTGGTGCTATGAAACCAGCGCCAACACAAATAGCATCATTAGCAAGTGTTGATCCAAAGGTTCAGTCGACAGCAGCAGCCTCTGCCGCTATTGCATCACAGATTGTTTTACAACAAACGGGAAATCCCCAATTAGCAACAGATGCGGGAGTCCTAGCAGCATCTAATCAAATTCAGAAAACACAAGTAAAAACAGCATTAGCCAATACAAATATTAGTGATGCTGATGCACTAATCTTACATACTGCACGAGATGAAGAAAAGGCTCAAGCTATTGCTGCAGGAAATAAAGCATATAATGAATTTAAAACACAAGGTGAGGCTATAGCAAATCAAAAGCGTGTGGAAGCATCTATACAGGCAATAAAGGACTATCGTTTAAGAAGCCCCTATGAAAACAGAACTGTTTCAATGTCTACAAGTCAAGCAGAGGCAAAAGAAATACTTGGAACATCTGATCCAAATGAGAAAGAAATTGGTACCAAGGCCTTTAAAGCAACCTACGATGTTGCAATTAAGACTAAAAGTCCCGAGGATGCGAATAAATTAGCACTAATCGCCCAGGTAGAAGCAATCAAAAGCTACCGTAATAGGGCTATAAGTATTCCTGAATTTGATCAAGCAGGGCTTACAATTGAGCAAGCAAAAAAAATACTAAAAACAGACGATGAGTATGAAAAAATCATTATACTCTATGCAAGAGCTCAAGCTCTTAAACAAGCAAAACAACGGGGAATCAAAGAAAAACGGCAGTTAGATGCACATGAAGTTATTGGGGCAGCCCAGTATATTCAAATGTATAGAGGTGATAAGAAGATCCTGAAACAAGATGTGCGTGCACCAGTAAAATCTATACTTATAAATACACTTCAAAAGACACCATTATATCTTGAGTATACTGCTATAAAAAAAGAAATTTCATCGCCCTATAGGGCCCTTTTAGAACGTGAACACGCAGATGCATTAATTGGACAACAGTTTGAAAATAAGATGAGAGCCAAGATGTCTAGATATGAAGATAAACAACGTAAATTCTGGTATAATGAAAAAAATACAAATGCGCCGGCACTACCGCAAACAAAAGGGATTAGTGCACTAAATCCTGGGGAAGTTATAACAGCATATTCTAGACTTACCTATGTACTTCCAGTTTCAACATCGGATCTTATTGTTATTCCACCGATTAATGGAAGTATTCAATTATTTATGAATACTCTTGAAACGCTTGGCCAATTAGGAGTTTTCAATACGGATCTAAAAATAAAGGAGAATGTAGTAATTGTTTGCACTGTACCCTTTTATTCATCAAAGACTCTTGCTGAATCAATTAAAAATAATAATATACTTCTTTCATTTGTTCTTGATATTATAGAGAAGAATCCAGGTCAGTTCAATGTACTTGCAGATAATAGTAGTGAAGGATTCTTTATTGGATCAAATTTTATTAAATATAGTAAAAGTGGACCTTTAATTAATTTAATGGAACCCTCTTATGTAGTATACCCCTATAAACGGAGTGTACTACCAGGAATTGTAGTATCATCATCTAGCAATGGTACAATTCTTCCTGGTCCAACTAATTCTAAAATGCATACTTTGCAGGGTGTATATAATAGTAGAAATTTTGGAGAAGTTCAACATCTTGTTTATAAACCGAACTTAACTAATGAATCCGCCCCAGGATACTTTGTAGTACGTGGTTCCTTTAATCCAATGAATGTACCAAAGGAAAAAATAGGGGCCTGTGGTCTAGCAAATTATTCTTTAGGGGAAATGATTGAGACCCTACATCCAACAAGAGAGATTCATCTTTCTGAAGTGATTATAGGGTTCCGTTTACGTGTTGACGGACAATATGAACCACTATGTACATCTGATAAAATTCTTGAGATAGGTGCTAAGAAATTTATTGCAGCAGTAGATGCATTTGCTGGACCAACAGGATTTTTTGAAATTGCGGGGAAATTATATAAAATTCGTAAAACAGATAAAAATGATCTAGTCTACAAGGATTGGCTAAAGGGATCATATAATTCTGATGAAGCCGAATTACTTAATATCTTGAATTTGAGTCCTGGAATTATGGATAAAATTTTCCCGGTTGAATTTGATGAAAATGGTAGACCTGTTGGCATGCCATGGAAGTCTTGGGTCGCAGAATTTCTCTCAGTTGTTACTGTGCAAAATAAATCACTTAAGACCCACCGTGAGACAATGATTGTACGGAACTTTTTAGAACAAGTACGGGCGTACTTCTTAGAAAAACAGCTTAAGCATGATTTGGAAGAAAGTGATTCTGATGATGAAGATGCAATAAAACGCCAACATGGTCTTATTGAACCGACCGGTGAAGGAGTCGATTTAAAGAATGAAAAAGAATTTAGAGATATTAAACGTGAGTGGGGAGGCCTTGATATTTATGAAAATACCAATACACATGAGTGGATTTGTAGTGTTATTCTTGTAAATAAACATACGGAAAAGCAAATATATAAATCAATTGGGATTCCGACAGCGGATGTGAGTTTAGATCGGGTTAAATTTAGTCTTGAAGAGAAGATCAAGAATTTAAAGAAGAAGTATCCTGATTGGATTTTTATATCTTGAAAGGGATTAGTATGATTAATAAAGGCACAAAAGTAGGAACAATATCTGAGTTTACCTGTACATCCTCTATAATTTTTTTAACACATAAAACATTTACAGATAATTTACGTGGTACTGGGATTGATATTAAAGAAATTTTTGATTTTGATAAGAAGTCTTTATGGTCCTTTAAAACAATTCCAAAACAAAATATTACAAATAAACCAATGCAGACATTACATGTTGTTCTTCAAAGACCTATTGCTATTCAAAAAATAGAAGCATTTATAAAAAGTCGTAACTATTTAAACAGTTTATCTGATATTATTGCTGTAGAAAAACAGAATGAAATATCAAAGAATGATACAAGTGTGTTAATGAAAGTTTTAGAACCATTAGGTCCAAAATCAGTGACAGGGATAAAATACGCAGTTCCGACAAATTATTTAAAATTTGTTCCTGACACTCCTGGAATTGTAAAACATATGAATTTATTTGGAAAAGATGTAGAACTCTCGATAAATAGTGGTCAGCCAGTTGCAATAGTTGCTAGTTAGATCAATGTGGATTTTCCAAGATAGTCAAAAAATTTTGAATTGATCTAATTTAAAATACTGCGTTTAATTAAGTATGGGTGCATCTCCTTCAACACCAGGTGCAGCAGCAGTAAAATCTCCACTTCCTCCTGAAATTATTGAAGCCTATAATCGTGGTGAGCGTCCTGTACTAATTAGCGTTGGAAGAAAATCTAAAATAAAGTATACTACATATATTAATGGTCAACAAATATTTGGAAGTTCATTACAAGAGTTTGAACAAAATTATCTTCCTCTTGCAATTGAGAATCTTAAAACTCGAAGAGTAGCTAATCGTTCAAGAGCTGGCGCTTCAATACCAGCTGGCGCTTCAATACCAGCTGGCGCTTCAAGAGGAGCTAGCGCTTCAACGCCAGCTGGCGCTTCAAGACCAGCTGGCGCTTCAAAAGCGGTTAACCCTTTTCATGGTGCTTTCGGCGATGTGAGAAATACTCTAGTACCGGCTGCCACACGGGCTGCAACGCAGGCTGCGACAGCGGTGAGTAGTGGGGTTGGTGCTCAATGGACAGGGGTGAAAGAGACCGCAAAAGCATTAAGATTTGGTCGAGCTCGTGTTGCTCCTGCTTCTACTCCGAATGCTGCTAATGCTGGAGGAGCTCCTGCTAATAGACCTAAAAGTCCCGGATTTTTTAGTAGGATATTTGGTTCGAGTAATACTAGAAAAAATGCACAGTTAAAAAGTCAATATTATAAGAATATACAA
>Ga0304728_1000506_pt1 | contig 33069 bp, 29 predicted proteins | sample C_130625_MF_Meta_FD_190476 | JGI IMG/M metagenome (GOLD analysis project Ga0304728, IMG submission 190476) | Freshwater microbial communities from Lake Croche, Canada to study carbon cycling - C_130625_MF_MetaG (v2) (version 2) | ecosystem: Environmental > Aquatic > Freshwater > Lake | place... | reverse complement strand
AAAGTACCTGTTACAAGTCCTAAGAATGCTATTCCTTTTGCATATTTAATTACTCTGGATGGCGCTATGCGTCACGAAAGTTATTCTGGCGGTAATAAGGTTACTGTACCAAAGTACAGCATACGTTATTTACCTTTAGATGATCAACTCGCTTTCCGCGCTACAGTAGGAAAATCTTTTAGATCTCCTTCTCTTTATGATCTCTATGGTCCTCTTTCCTCAGGATTCACAAGCAGCCCAGGTGGTCTTAATGCTTATAATTCATCAGGTGTAGCTACTGGTAGCAAGTTTCCAAATCTTCAGGCTCAGTCTCAAAGTGGATCAAATCCAAATCTCAAACCTGAATCTTCCAAAACTTGGACAGCTGGTGCAGTTATTTCACCACGTTTCTTAAAGGGCTTCGAGTTATCAGTTGATTACTTCAATACTAAGTACAAAGACCAAATTGGAGCTCCAGCTAGTGCATTAACAATGATGCAATCTGTAGAACAATTAGGTCCTAAATCACCTTTTGCTCAGTATGTTACAATAGGTAATTTCCCTGCATTAGGCGGTAAACAAGTTACAGCACCTGGACAAGTTTCAACAAACATTATCAATGTTTATGTCCAATCCAGCTCAAGTAACATTGGTGGTACGACCGAAAGCGGCGCTGACTTCTCTGCGAAGTATACATTCCGTAATGAGACTTACGGCCGATTTGTTGTTACTTCTACCTGGGCTTATTTACGTAGCTATTTCCAAGTAACAGGACCAACTGATCCAGGTACAGAATATGCAGGAACGGTAGAAGGCGGATCACTTCCTCATTTACGTTCTTACTCTTCACTTCAGTACACGTATCGTGGCTTTGGTGCTACATTAGGTTACACTCATTTACCTAAGATCCCTGATATGTCAGGTGGTTTCGAAACCCCTTGGAATACCTTCGATATCCAAACCCGTTACGATTTAGGAAAGCTTGTTGATTCTAGCTTAAATGGCGTAGATATCAATTTAGGCCTAAACAACATAACGAATCAAAAACCTCCAATTGATGCTAACGTATTCGGCAATCCTCCTGCTGATACAGGTACATATGGTGTATTTGGTCGCACGTTCTACGTTGACGTAAAATACAAGTTCTAAAAAGAATACTCTTTTTAATAATCAAAGGCGCTCTTAAAAAAGAGCGCCTTTTTTTTACCCTTTTATCCAATTAGGTTTTAATACCTGTTGATCCGCGCTGAATTAAAACAGGCTCTATCATTTTTATTCTAGGTTTGATAAAAGGTTTGTGTATTTGGTCCAATAAAAGAGTAACAGCCGTATCTACCGTTGACTCAATTCCTTGATCTATACTTGTAAGTAAAGGTCTAGGCATTAAGCAAATATCCTGGTTATTAAATCCAACGATTGATACATCGTTTGGAATTTTAAATCCGATATCTTGAAATCCATGCAATGCACCAATCGCAATTTCATCATTTAAGCCAACATAGGCGTTTGGAGGATTTTTCAGTTTTGAGAAAGTAGCAGCCAAAGAGCGGCCATATTCAAAATCGTTTATTCGTGTGTGCTTTGAATCAAAAGAATAAATTGATTCTGTTTTAGACAGCTTTGCTTCCTCTAAGGCTGATTCTATACCGAAAATACGATCTTTGATTGAACGTGTGTTACCTGAAATACCCAACAAACCAAATTGTGTATGACCCAGGGATAATAAATGTTTAATCACTATTTTCATTCCTTTAGCACGGTCTAGAGCAACGGTATTAGCGCCTACTATTCCTAATTGATCTATTACAAGATGCGGTGTTGATTGGGCATTAAATTCGTTTACCCGTGCTGCAATCTCTTCCTCTATAAAGTGGCCAAGAAATATGACCGCTTCGACTCTTAGGGATAAGAAATGACGGCACACCTCTTTAGAATTACCTGGCTCGAGAACCTCTATTAAAGAGGAATAGCCTCGTTCTTTAAGCTTTTGTTGCAGCTTAGCTAATTTACGCACAGCTGGTGGAGTAAGTAGGTTTTCCATGCAGATTCCCACTGTGGCCGTTTTTTTACCTTTAAGATGCAGAGCATAGGCATTTGGTGTGAACCCGGTTTCTTCCATAGCATCTCTTACTTTAGAGACTGTTGCTTGTTTTAATCCGGGTTGATTATTGAGCACGCGTGAAACCGTTGTCCTTGCTAAACCAACATATTTAGCGAATTCAGCTGTAGATTGAATACGCGGTGCAGGTTTCTTTGAAGACTGCCCTGAGAATGGATGCGAGGAGCTCACACGTTAATTATATAGGACCTATACACCTAAATTATCCAACAGTAATTTAGAACGGATTTAAACGAATTAAACTAGGTATAAAAGGATAAATATCCAAACAGCTTGACTCAGACAGGTGTCCTTATCAAATGATCGATAGTTACCGACCTCATTTTAGAGTCATAAATTTATAACCGCTTTCAGCTCTATGCTATTTCGTTATTTTTCTCTCTTTTTATTTAGTTTACTCAGCTTTACCTGGGCGCACGGCCATACTGATTTTGATGTACGCGATTTTGGAGCTGTTGGTGATGGTAAGACAAAGAATACGGAAGCTTTTGCAAAGGCTATAGCAGCTTGCGCTGCAGGTGGCGGGGGCACACTCCATATTCCCTCTGGAAGATATTTAACAGGCTCAATTGAACTTGTAAGTAATCTAACGCTTGATCTCGATGCTGGTGCTGTACTTCTTTATAGCCCTGATCCTGCTGATTCTCCTCTTGTACGCTCACGTTGGGAATGTACTACTGCTTGGACGCATGCTCCACTGCTTCACGCAGATGGTAAAGAAAACATAGCTATTGTAGGACGAGGTACAATTAATGGACAGGGTGAAAATTGGTGGTGGAGAAGCGGCAAAGATAAAGATTCTGTTTTAACAGGAGATAGAAAAGCGCTTCATGACCGTGCTCTTGCAGCTTGGAAATCACTCATGGATCGCTACGAGCAAGGTGACCAACCTAAGGCTACTGAGTTTACACTTGCCGCAGAATATTTACGTCCAGCTCTTATAGAAACCTACCACTGTCATCATATTTTAGTGGATGGTGTTACTATTACTGATTCGCCGTTTTGGCTTTTACACCCTCTTTACAGTGAGGATATCGTTGTCCATGGTGTCTCCTTTGTATCTTGGGGAAGAAACGGTGATGGCATCGATGTCGATTCATGCCGTAATGTAAGAATATCAGACTGTTTTTTTAGGACGGGTGACGATTGTATTGTCATAAAGTCAGGTCGTGATGCAGACGGACGTAGGGTTGCTTCTCCAACGGAGCACGTCGTTGTGGATAATTGTGTAATGTATGAAGGTCATGGTGCTATTGTTATTGGCAGTGAAACCTCAGGAGACATTCGTAATATTACTGCAAGTAATATTGTAGCCAAAGGAACTGACTGTGGAATTCGCATCAAAACCGACCGCGGCAGGGGTGGTAGTGTAGAAAATATGCGTTTTGATAATTTCGTTATCGAAGACGCTGCAAAGCAAGCGATTGAAATTACTATGCTCTATTCAAAGACACGTCCTGAGCCTGTTTCTGTACGAACACCTAGTTTTAAAAATTTATCACTGAGTAATATTTCCATCATCAATGCTAAACAAGTAGCGAGCATTCATGGCTTACCCGAAAGGGCGATTACTCAGCTTCGTTTTAGCGATATTACAGCAAGTGGTCTCATCGGTTTTGTCTGCGATAATACAAATCAAATTGAACTGCATAACGTTCGTGTTGATACCCCGAGTGGACAAGCATTTGACTTCAGAGCTATGCAGGAAGTAGATCTGGATAATGTTACCTCTTTCTTAGTACAAAAGGGTACACCAGTTATAAGGCTTAAAAATTCAGAAGGTATTTGGCTTCACAATTCGCAGGCCAAGCAGGGTACCGATATGTTCTTACAAGTTGAGGGTGAATCACCTCAGCGCTTAGTTATCTCGAATAATGAATTTTCAGCAGCTAGGTCCCCTGTTGTGTATCTTAAGTAAAGTCGCGGGATGCTTTTTTTGTTGGTTTTAAAGGGAGAGGCTGATTCCATGAGTTATTACAGGAATTAATATTTATGAAAGTACACTATTCTCCTAGCCCTGAAGCCACTAATACTCTCAGCACGGAAGCTCTTCGGGATCATTTTTTAATTGGTGATCTTTTTCACTCAGGTGAAGTAACTTCACATTATACTGATCTGGATCGTATGATAATTGGAGCTGCTGTACCAACGACAGCTGCGCTTAGCCTTCCTACTGCTAAAGAAACAGGTACGAGTTTCTTCTTAGAGCGCAGAGAAATTGGAATACTCAATATTGGCTCAGCAGGTATTATTCGTGTAGGAGGTGTTGTACACGAATTAGGTTCGCTTGATTGCCTTTATATTGGCCTAGGAGAAAAAGAGGTAACGTTTGAAAACGGTGCGACAGGACAGGCACAGTTTTTCTTTGTGAGTACTCCCGCTCACGCTAAACATCCGAACGCCGTTGTGCGTAGTTCTGCATTAAAAACAGATCCTATAGGCGATCCTGCGAAAGCTAATCGCCGCCGTATTAACCGTCTTATTCATGCCGATGGAATTAAAAGCTGTCAGCTAGTCATGGGTTTTACTGAGTTTGAGCCAGGTAGTGTTTGGAACACAATGCCTCCGCATACGCATAGTCGCCGTACTGAAATTTACTTATATTTTGATCTTAACGATAATGTTGTTGTTCACCTTTTAGGGGAACCTACCAAAACGCGTCACGTAATAGTACGTGATAGAGAAGTGGTACTGTCTCCGTCGTGGTCGATTCATTCAGGTGCTGGTACAGGCAGCTACCGTTTCTTATGGGCCATGGGCGGAGATAATCAGACTTTCTCTGACATGGATCCAGCTCCACTTACTGAACTGCGTTAATCTAGCCTAATTTAAGTCCTTAAAATAACGTGAACTCCATTTTAGATCGTTTTAAACTTACAGGCAAAGTTGCCCTCGTCACAGGTGCCTCTCGTGGTTTGGGCGCTGCTATTGCCATAGGCCTTGCAGAAGCAGGTGCGGATGTAGCTTTAGTTGGAACGAGTTCACTTACTGAAACAGAAAAAAAGATAACGGCCTTAGGGCGAAAAGCTTTACCTATTGTCGCTGACTTATCTGATAGAAAAGTAATCCCAGGAATAATGCAGTCAGTGCTAACGCATTTTGGTCATGTTGATATTTTAGTAAATAATGCGGGTATTATACGCCGGGAAAATTTTGTTTCATTCACTGAAAAAGATTGGGATGAAGTTATCGGGGTTAATCTTGATGCAGTATTTTTCTTAAGCCAATTATTCGTAAAAGAACTTCTAGACCGTAAGGCTAAGGGTAAAATAATTCATATTGCCTCTATGTTATCATTCCAAGGTGGAATACGAGTAGCCTCCTATACCGCGTCTAAGAGTGCTGTGAATGGCTTGACTAAACTTATGGCCAATGAACTTGCGAGTAAGGGTATTAACGTAAATGCAATAGCTCCTGGTTACATGACTACCGACAACACGGCTTTATTAAGAGCAGACAGTGAACGCAATAAAGCGATTCTAGACCGTATACCTTCAGCGCGTTGGGGTGATCCTGAAGATCTTAAAGGAGCAGCAGTATTCTTAGCCTCCGAAGCCTCTGATTATGTTCACGGCCACACGTTAGCCGTAGATGGGGGTTGGTTAGCACGATAGGTAATTTTAATACGCTTTTCTGCAACCTTCCATGTTTGCACTCGTCTCGACATTTAGCACTTTTTAAACCAAGCTAATTTCTACCATGACTACATCCCCAATTCTCGTCTGGTCTCCTATCCCCCAAGCACTCACTTCACTTCAGCCGAAGAAAGCCTCTATAAGAGCTTTTACGCTGATGGAAATTTTGATCGTGCTTGCAATTTTAGGTCTCTTAGTGGGACTCAGTGTCACGAAGCTCGGTGGTGTATTAGACGGAGCTCGTATTAACACTGCTAAGATCTTTATCAACGATAGTATGAAAGCACCTCTCTTTACTTATAAGATGCAGACGGGAGACTTTCCTACGAGTGAAGAGGGACTTCAGGCGCTCCTTGTTGCACCTGCAAATAAGGCGGATCGTTGGCAGGGTCCTTATCTTGAAGTGAATGCAGGCAAGCTACCGTTAGATCCTTGGGGTGAGCCGTATATGTATCGTTTTCCTGGAACACATAATAAAAGTGGATATGATTTATGGTCTAAGGGACCTGATAAGGTAGACGGAAATGATGATGATATTGGTAATTGGTAAGCCGTGTGAGGAATAACGAGTGAAGGATGAGTTAGCCTTGATTTCACAACGTCCTTACTCGGACACATGGAAGAGGGGTTTTACCCTGCTCGAAATACTTATGGCGCTTGCTGTGGTGGGTTTACTCTCCTCGGCAATAATAGGGTTTTCTACGCATTTACTAGCTGGAAAACCAAGTACACCCGACGACGTATTTTGGCAGGCAACGCAAGCTGCACGTAAAGCAGCACTGGAATTCGGAAAAGATGAAAGGCTTTCATTTGATCCTAAAACAAAAACTTTTTCTATCGCTGACGGTATTAATACAAAAACGCTTCAAGTGAAAAGCGGGGCAGAGGATCTCCAGGTAAATTTTCTTTCTACCCAGTCAGCTTCCTCATCTATGCTTATTGCTGGTACTGTCATTCAGACAGGAGGTATGCTTTACGTTACTTTTTATAGTGACGGCACATGCATTCCGTTTCAGGCCCAGATAAGAACCCGCGGGGGCGCTCATGTTTTGGCTATTGATCCATGGACATGTGCACGTGTCTTAAATCCTCCGCCTAATTCTGGGTTCTAAATATGAATAACGCATTTTCATATTTAAAATCAAAAAGAGGATTCACACTTCTTGAAGTACTTGTTGCGTTACTTATATTTTCTTTAGGGGCAGTAGTGTTAGGGTCTGCATACCTAAACCTTTTAAATAGTTATGTTGCTGTTGGACGTGGTACTGAATACCAGCAAGATTTAATTTTAGTACGGCAACAGTTGATGACCCAACCTGATCTAGTTACAGCGCAAAATGGAGACGAATTCGATACGCTCCAATTAGATCCAAGTAAGGCCGCATCTCATATCAAATGGAGTGCAGGAATTGAATCTGCAGGAACAACCGATCTGTTTAATGTTACTCTTACCTGCGTTATCTCAACAACAGATACAACAACGCCTACCAAAACTATTATTCAGAATCTTACACTTTTACGACCAACGTGGTCTGACCCAACAGATCAAACGAATTTGAGACAAACAGCAACGCAGCGTATAAATGAGTTACAGGGAAAAGTTCAGAAATGAATAATAAAATTCTGAAAATATCTAAACATTCATTACGCAATGAATCTGGGTTTACTCTTATTGAGATTCTAATCTCCCTTGTGCTTGTCGGTCTACTACTTGTAGGGCTTAATACGTTTATCTTTTCCATGGGAGAATTATGGGGAAGAAATTCAGATGTTAGACTGTTTGATCAGCATGTGAATGCTGTATCACGTTTTATTTCAGATACGTTACAGTCAGCAACTTTGCCTCCAAATGCTCGCGCTAATGCGACCCCTGTTGCTCCAATACAAATTAGTCCACCCAATGGAATTCCTGGTTACTATATTACATTCGATTTACCTTCAGGTTGTCGTATTTTAAATTGGCCAGACAGATCACTACCTGAAGTCGTCTGTTCTTTACAGTTTCGTGAACATGAGGGACTTTTCCTGTTATGGAAGTCGCGTTTAGAGACAACCTTTGAAACAGATAAACCACGTGAGCTTCTTTTAACTCCTTACGTTTCTGCCATGAGTTTTGATTATTTCGACCCCACGTTTAAACGTTGGACCAACACGACTCAGTATCAAAACGACCCTAATGGAAATCCAGTAGCGCCTCAAAGGCTACAATTTACATTTAGTTATGGTAAGCTCACTAGACAAACGACTGTAACTATACCCCTTGCTTACGAAGGAGTCCCTAATCCTTAGTATGAAGCGTTTAATTTCAAGAGAGAGTAATCGTACTGCAGGATCGATTTTAATTATCGTTTTAGTTACACTTATTTTTACTGCTGCTGCACTCGTTACTTTCTTAGATAAAGCACAAAACGATTTGCTTGTAGAATCGCATCGTAGGTCTTCAGACCGTCTGCGCCTTGATGCCTACTCAGCGCTTAACGTTACGCTAGCAGTTTTACAGGATTTTTATGTGACCCAGAATAATTCACTCCATTCCTCAAACGAGGGCTGGGGTGATCCTTTAGCGTGGTCTGGTTGGGCACCGGCTGACGGCAACAAAATCGATGTAAGCTTTCAGGATGAGAGCGGAAAAATACCCTTAATAAATACGAAACAAACGGAATTAAACCAAATGTTTCTGTCGTGGGGTATGACTCAGGATAACGCAGAAAAGCTTACAGATGCGTTATTATCTTGGATGAAAAAAAACTACGTACCACAGATGGGACTAAGCCCTGATTATGCTTCAATGACCTTGCCCTATGATGCACCCTTAAGATCGCTTAGGTCATACAACGAACTCGCAGCGATCGATTTTGCTAAAGATATTCTTTATGACGAAAATGGACAACCTAACGCTTACTGGTGGCAGTTCGTGAATGATTTTTCGTTATTTAATTATAAACAGCCTAATATTAATGCGCTTAATAACGATGTGCTTATTGGATTAGGCCAATTTGATGCAAATACGATTCAAAACATGGCTAATTATATGGCAGGAACGGGTTCCTACAAAGTAACTACTCCTCTAGGAGTTCAGTGGTTTGATACTACCACAGCAATACGAACCGTAGCTGGTCCAATTGGGCAAGCTAACCAATTTACGACTACTATTTCAGCTCTTAGGGTTTTAATTACCGTTCACGAAGGATCTACAACATATCACTTATCAGCCGTTATAGCTCCCAAAAATGGAGCAACTACTGTGGTAACTACCGCAACCGATGTACGTAAGGGTACGTCTAGCTCCACAAGTGGAGAAACATCAACAAGTACAGGGCTATCGGGATCCAGCACTTCTGGCCGTTCAGCAGCTTCTTCTACCCCTACCGGTAGTCAAACTGGCACAGCTGCAACGCGCTCAAATATCATGTTTCCTTTTACGGTCTTGGAAATTCTAGAAAATGATGCGATTCTTAATCCTCCTCCACCGCCTCCGCCACCTCCTTCATCGATTTAAACTTTATATAGCTGATGTGTGCATCACCGCTTGAAATTCTCCGCTCAGGACCACCCCCACCACGGGTGGTACTTTTACCTGACGGGCTCTTTTTTATCCGCATAATACCCGTCACACTTGACGGCGAAGGATCTATTGGTATTTCGCAGGAGCAACAGGTTTCATCTCAGGTAGAGTTGGCTCTAGAAGCAGCATCTCCCTTTCCTTTAGCTAACTTATATTATGGCCATTTATGGGTGTCTGGTGCTTCCCACGCCTTAATTTACGCGTCATATCGGAGACGTTTTACTGCTGAGCAAACACAAGCGTGGGTAGGGGCAGATTTAATATGTCCTGCCTTTATAGCTTTAGCGGGTGCCCAAACAGATCCTGCCACAACACTTCTTTTGAATTCTAGCGAAGGATTAACTGCTATTCATTGGACGAGTGAACGCGTTCCTAAAAAAGTACTTTTTCAACCTATTGCACCCGATGCAACTGAGGAGCAAAGATCAGTTCTTCGTACAGACTTACTCCGTAAATTTGAAAGCCTAAAAATAATAGAAACCTCCTCTCAGGCTAATGCTGGATGGGATAGTAGTGAAGGAGATATTAAATTTTCTACAGAACAGTTACATGCAACTCTAAATGTTTCAGAATTAAAACAAGCGGACGTAAGAGATAAAGCTGAACTTCAAGCAATACTTAAAGGTAAAGCGAGAGACCGTATCTTGTGGAATTTCGTTGTCGGAATAGTTGTTTTTTTCGTACTCTTGGGTGTATGTGAACTTGCACTTATTGGTGGTGGTTTTTGGCAAAACACGAGACGCATAAAACTAAATATACAAGCTCCACTCGTTGGCGAAATTATGAATCGCCAGGAAATAGCGAATCGAATTAACGATTTGTCCACACGACGTCTTTTACCTATTGAAATGATAGAAGCTATTTCTCCCAAGAAAAAAGCGTATTCAATCTATTTTTCATCTGTAGCTACAAGTGGCTTATATGGACTCACTGTTGAAGCGCAGACCCCTAATGCCGGTGAAATCAAAAGTTATGAAAATGACTTAAGAGGATTGCCGAGTTGCCAAAACGTAATCATTAAAAATACGCAAAGTCGTAATAATATAACTACATTTACACTTGTAATTACATTCGTGCCCAGTGCGCTAAAATCTAATTCTCCTACGCCATGATTAGAACACTTAAAGGTTTATTTTTATCGCGTGCTCTTAGAGAGAAATCTCTTTTACTTCTTTTGCTACTCATCGGTGCTGCCTATTGGCTTTCGAGTTTTATGGGGCGTGCTTCGGTTTTTATCGCAGAACAAACACATACGACTAAATCGCTTGCAGAACAGAAGCGTTGGATTGCGAGCCGTCCCTCTGTACAGAAACAGGCAGAAAAGGCCGCTGCAGCATTTAAATCAGACGAAACGCTTGATGCGACACGTCTTATTGCAGCCCTTCAAAATATTGCAGCTTCATCTGGGCTTAATAATCCTAGTATCAACGGACTTCAGGATTTAAGTGTGGAGCAGTTTGCAGTTCATCCCGTCCAATTTACTGTTACTAAAGTATCGTTTGATTCTCTTGTAACATTTGTAAACGCTGTTCAGTTAAGAAACCCTTATATAGGAATAGAGCAATTTCAAGTCTTAGCAGATAAAGCAAATCCCGCTGTTTTGAATGCTTCGATGAAGATTTCTTCAGTAGAAATTACTAAAGGTATTCCTTAATTACAGCCACAGCCAGCACCGCCGACCCCAGCACCTCCGGTTGCAGCTTCACGGGAAAAATAAGTATGTTCAGCGAGTTGGCTTCCTAAAGGATCACGGTCTGGGTTCATCGTATAATCTGCTAAAGTACCCCGTTCCCAAGGTTGCACGCGTACAGCCTCAAAATGGGTGCAAGCTGAGACTAGGCTCGCTATAATACAAAGACAAAGTGCTTTAAGTATAGTTTTGTACATAGTTTTGAAATTATTATTTTTCAGCCATCAAGGTCTTAATTTCGTTCCTTAGTTCTTGTTCTGTTTTTGAACTATGGAACCCTTTGTGCATGTAGCGAACAACTCCATTCTTACCAATGAGATAACTAGTGGGCATCATGGGTACATGCACTTGTTTTACTAGAGATTGATTTGTATCTCTTATGGTAAAAAAATCGGGAGGAGTTTTAGATATGAAATTAGTATAAGCAGAAGCTACTGCATCAACACTAACCCCAATTACTACAAATCCCATACTGGCATAGTCTTTTTGAATTTGATTAAAAGCAGGAAAGGATGCTTTACAGGGAGCACACCAGGAAGCCCAAAAGTCAACGAGTACAATTTTATCATGAGTTTCTGGAATTGGACCTGTAAGCGAATCGTTAAGTGAAGGAAATAAATCACCTACATTAATATCTGCACAAGCAAGTGACTGGGCAGAAAAATATACAGCTAAACAAACAATAGTTTTAATGAGTGAGAGGCGCATATTATGAAACTACGTGGTTAAAGAAGGCGCGGGTTTGTGCACGTGAATTTTGAGTAACAATCATTCCCTCTGCACCTGGAAAGGATTGTATAAACTCTATACCCTTAGGTACTCCCAAAATAAAGGAGGTTGTTGCTAATGCACCTGCTATAAGGCAACTCGATGCAACGACAGTAGATTGTACGCAACCGTGCGCAACTGGCCAACCCGTGCGTGGATCGATAATGTGGCCGTATCTCTTACCGTCGTAAGTGAAAAAGCGTATGTAATCTCCTGAAGACGCTATTCCTTTACTTCCTTGAATACCTAAACTTGAGGTATGATTACCAGGTGAAGATGGATTTTCTAAACCGATATGCCATGCGGGTCTGCCGGGTGGTAGACCCAGCGTTCTAATATCATGGCCAAAATCAATGAGAGCGTCAGTAATCCCGTTTTGTTGTGCAAGTTGAGCGACAAAGTCTACCGCGTATTCTTTTCCAAAACCGCCAAAATCTAAAGCCATACCAATTTCAGGTAGCATTATTTTACCCGGGGATCGTTGTACTTTTTTCCAGCCTACTTTACTTAATGCTTCGTTAATAGACTGTTGAGACGGAATTGTAGGTATCTCGGCTTTCCAGTTCCAGAGTGTCATCAAAGGAAGCGTAGTAGGATCTAGAATGCTCTGAGTGGTGAAATACAAAGAATCGCAGATTTTTAGTAAGAGCTCCGTTTCTGTATCAATATCAATCCAAGATAAGCCTGCAGCTCTGTTGATTTTACTGATTAAGCTATCCGTTTTATATCTCGAATATTTCGCTTCGAATTGCTTAACCCACTCAGTCACTTGGTGCTCAAATGCTTTTGCTTGGACGTCTCCTTTTGGTGCTACAAACTGAATTTCGCAAGGCGTACCCATCGCATAGAATTCAACTTTACGTAAAGGTAAACCCGAGGATGAATGCATTACGGGCGTTACTTCTTTACGAGAACTTTGAGCAATTAACGCCATAATAATTACCAAGAAATTTTACTCCCTACAGTGATCGTTCTAGCACGGTAGTAGGCGCTTTGAGGGGTTATATTATCACTGCCTTGTTGTCTGTATCCATCGATACTCGAGTAAAGTTGGAGGTGTTCGTTAAGGGTATATATAACTTTAAAACCTAAATCATAGGCAGCAAGAGCAGACAGACGTGCGTCAGAGGAATAAAAAGGTCCGTTTGGATTTGGTATACGTGTTGGATTGATACCCGTGTTATCTAATCGATAATGGTAAAATGAGGCAGCTGTTTGATTGTAGAACCTAAAACTAGGTCTTAGGATAATTTTCTCTCCAACTTTCTGAAACCAAAGCATTTCAAGAGTGTTAGAGGTTACTCCATAGGTGTCATGATAGAGTCTATAATTAATTTCTGCGGCACCTTTTAAGCTCAAGCTTGCATGGTGAAAGGATGCATAAAGAATTTCTTTAGTCTTATTATTAGGCCTATTTTCAGCGTATTGAAACGGTACTATTATACCCGGCAGAAGTTCAATTCCTACTTGGACAACTTTATACTGATCACTTAGATATCCAGTTTCACGGCTGCCTGATATATTTACTGTCAGGGATGTTTGCGGGTCAATGAGTTGGGTAACTCCTAAAATTACATCATTAGATACTTTTCTTAACCATGTTGGTTTAAAAAACACTTTGACCTTATCGTCTGATCCGGATGTCCCTAAAAGAAGCGTTGTATTTTTCTGGTTGAAATCCCAAAGCGTATTTATTGCCCATCCATTCGAGGTGTAATCGCGTTCAATACTTCTAGAAATACCACCATCAATATTTAGATCGGTGTATTGGCGGGATAAATTAGCATTCCAAGCATGTCTTCTGTCATGCATGAGTGCTAAATCTACTTGATTACTTCCTGCAGGTGCTGGAATTCCAGTGGGTGTAGCTCCTGCGATGGTGTCAACAACACCACCTAATTTAAAATGAATATCTGTTCCAAAATCTTGATTTAGAAGTGCCGATTGGGTGTTGATACGAATTCTACCTCCAAAATCGACATACTTAGCAAATTGGTAATCTAAGCTATTTTCTGCTTTTAAGCTGCGAAGTTGTAACATGCTGATAAAGCCTGCTAAAACAAAAGGAGATATATTAAATTTTTTTGTTAAACGCATTTTTTATAAGATGATTTTTGGCAATTTATGCGCAGCCCTAAGAAACTAGATTTGTTGTAATATAAATGCTCAATATTTTACTTCGAGATAAAACTTCATTAATTTTTGAATCAGTGTAATTTATCAAACGTAAAATACCCCTTATTCTTTTTATGCAAACAGTACAATTAATTGCCTCTTTTCGTAAGCGCATACCTTGGCTCAATTTACCTGTAACGTTTCTCGTCATGCTTTTACAAAAAGCTCCTGTAATAAATATTTTAGTACTTGGAGATGAAGCTGTTCCCTCCTTGCCTTCAGCCTCAATTCTTAAATCAGCACTCGTAGCCGTTGCTTCAGTCGGAAGTGTTCATACGCTCGTTGGAGCCTCAGGTATATTAGCAAGTCCTTCTTCTTTGAGTGCTACTGTTGGTGTAGTCTCAAACGTTGTTTTCACAGTTACGGGAACTAGTGGTGATCCATCCTCATGGTCGTTATCTGGAGTGTTACCTCCTGGAATGAATTTTTCAGGTCTTACTGCACCTGGTATAGTCAATGTTACTACATCACGTGGCCAGGCTATTTTAACCGGTACACCCACAACTGCAGGTACGTACACATTCTACATGACTGCTTACTGGTACCCAAACGCTACGGGATTAAGTACAAATCAGGCGGTATATACTGTAACAGTAAAACCAGGCGCTGTAGCGCCTCCAGTAATTGTATCTTCACCTCCCTCGACTCAAACAATTACATCTGGAGGACAGCTTACTCTGGCTGTTTCTACAACGGGTGCTTCTACCTATCAATGGCAGTTAAATGGAGTGAATATAAGTGGAGCCACGCAATCACTACTTAACATTTCACCAGTCTCCATTGTAAATGCAGGAGTATACACCTGTGTTGTGTCTAATTCGGTTGGAAGCGTTACGTCTCAACCAGCCACAGTAATTGTACAAAGTCCTCCTCTAATCACGTCTTCGCCCCCATCATCTCAGTCTGTTCCCCTAGGTTCTAGTATTACACTAAGTGTTATAGCGAGTGGATCAACTGCGCTGAGTTATCAGTGGCAATTTAATGGGGTAAGTATTTTTGGAGCTAACACTTCTGCACTTACGCTTAACTCTGTTACAGCATCCAGTGCAGGTTCATATACCTGCGTTGTATCTAATCTTATAGGAAGTGCTACAAGCACTCCCTCGGTTTTAAGTATTGTAACTGCAGTTCCAACAGTCACAGCAAATCCAATATCACAAACAATGACACTCGGAAGTACCTTTGTATTTTCGGTCGGTGTAGCTTCTAATGCTGGATTAAATTATCAGTGGAAACTTAACGGTGTGAGTATACCAGGAGCTACTAAGAACTCTTATCTCGCTCAATTAGACTCTTCTGCAAAAGCAGGAAGCTACACCTGTGTTATTACTAATGCTGGAGGATCGGTTACATCAAGCGCAGCGCAACTGACTCTGCTTTCAACAACCAACCCAGGTCATTTAGTTAATCTTTCGGTATTGACGATGGACGGCCCTGGTTCGCAACTCTTGACGCTTGGCTTTGTAAACGGAGGAAGCGGAACAAATGGTTCAGAGCCATTACTTATGAGAGCTACTGGACCGGCACTCACTGCATTTCCTGGATTTTCTGCAAGTAATGTATTGGCTGATCCAACACTTACAGTTTATCAGGGAAATACTATTATAGCTTCGAATGATAATTGGGGTTCTAATGCTGCAAATATAGCTGCTGTAAACGCTGCAGATGCAGCTACAGGAGCATTCGCACTTACATCAGTTACCAGCTTAGATGCGGTTGTTGTTCAATCGTTGCCTAGTGTACAAGGAGGCTACACGATTAAAGTAGCAGGTAATGGCACAGGAGTAGGCTATGCGCTAGCCGAAGTATATGATAATACCGCTAAATATTCTATCACATCAACTCGCCTCATGAATCTATCTTGCTTGCAACAAGTGCCAGCAGGAGGCGATCTTGCAGCAGGATTTGCAATTAGTGGGGATACATCAAAAACGGTTCTTATTAGAGTATCTGGCCCTACATTGGCCTCCTATGGTGTTCCTGGCACCATGATCGATCCTCAACTTAAGTTGTACTCAGGGACTACTGTTATCGCATCTAATTCAGGCTGGGCAGGCGATGCATCTATTACTGCAGCCAATACAACTACCGGTGCATTTCAGTTTGCTAGTGCAATGAGTCTGGACTCAGCCGTGGTCATTACACTCGCTCCCGGTCAGTATACCGTGCATGCAACCAGCGCATCTATGACTCAAGGATCTACAATGATTGAAGTCTATGATGTACCTTAAGTTTAAAATGTAGCGTTACATTTTGAAACTAGCACTGACTTGGAATACTGCGCTGACTATAGCGAAAGCGATAAATCCTACAAATACGAAAACTCCCATGAGTACTGCGCTAGCAATTACGCTAGTAAACATACTGAGTTGGTTTGAAATTATTTTCTGATAAGCTTTTGCTATATCTCTTAAACTGGGAACTATATTACCTGTATTTTCTCCAACTGCCAGACGATCAAGCACTAAGTCTGGAAAGCATTTTGTTCTACCAATAGCTAGAGATAAGGACTCACCTTCAAGCACGCGTGCTGTTGCCTCTTTGAATTTTGAACGGTGAACTCTATTTGCTATTTGTCTCTCCGTCATTTTTAGAGCCTCAGAAGCGGTTATACCGTTTTCTAAAAGTACATACAAGGTCTGGCTAAAAGAAAGTACACTTTGTGAAACTGCGAATGGGCCAAGTAAGGGTAGACTTAAAATCCAACCATCCGTAGCAAAACGACCCGCTTCCGTGGCTCTCCACTTCCAGAAACTCGCGAGGAACAATATTCCTGCTAAGATAATAAAAACACCATAATGAAGTGCAAAGGTTGAAAAACCTATGAGTATTTTTGTAGATACTGGCATTGAACCACCCAGTGAATCTAACAAGGATTGTAATCGAGGAAGTAAAAAGAATAAGAAAAATAAAATTACTCCGAATGCCACAAACACCATAAAAACGGGGTAGGCCAGTGCAGTAAGCAGTTTTCTGCGTAATTCTTTTTGTTCAGTTAAGTGTGCAATGATTCGTGAAATAGTATCGTTAAGTGAGCCAGTAGCTTCACCCGCTTGAATAAGATTAAGCGTAGCTTCATCGAATACTTCAGGAAAATCGCTCATCGCTCGAGATAAGGGCGCACCTTCACTGATACGATTCCACAAGCCATTACATAGTTCTTTAAGGCGAGGTTCTTTTATACGTAATGAAAGTAGGCGAACAGCCTCTCCAGCAGAAAGACCACTCGACGTTAAATCGTATAAAGACTCTAAGAAAGTAAGACGCTCATTACTGCGAGGCGTAGTGTCGTTACTTGATGACAGTTTTAATTCAAAAAATCCCGGTTTACTCGAAGGTAATGCTTTCTTACCTAAATCTTTTTTGGACAGCTTATCTTTGCTTAACTCACTTGATAATTCTGTGATTATAGAGACTTGAAGTCCTCGTGAGCTAAGCATGCGCATCGCATCTCTACGACTTGGTGCGTCTATATCACCTTTGCGAGTTGAGCCGGCTTGGTCTCTCGCTGAATAATTGAAACGTGCCATATTACTTATCCGATACAGTGATCACACGTAAAACCTCATCCAGTGTTGTTGCACCAGATTTGACTTTTTCCCAGCCGCTTTGCCCTAGTGTTCGCATGCCTTGCTTGCGTGCTGCGTCTGCTAAGGTACGGGTGCTCTCTCGTTTTAAAACGAGTTCATGCAGATCATCATTAAGACGAAAGATTTCGAATAAACCTATACGTCCTCTGTAGCCTGTATTACGACAGCGGTCGCAGCCTACAGGTGTCTTAAGCGATGTTATTAAATCTGCTTCAGCTTCATCGCAGCCTAAAATAGCTAACGACTCCTTAAGCTTAATCTTATTAACCGAAGTACTCTTGCAGCACTCAGCGCACAACCGTCGTACGAGACGTTGAGCAATTACTAATTCGATAGCTGAAGCGACTAAGAATGGCTCTATGCCCATGTCAACCAAGCGCGTTATTGCACCGGGTGCATCATTTGTGTGGAGCGTTGAAAATACTAAGTGACCCGTAAGTGATGCGCGAATTGCTATCTCTGCAGTATCTCTGTCGCGAATTTCACCCACCATAATTACGTCAGGATCTTGACGTAACACGTGCCTTAATGCGTCTGCAAAGGTAAGTCCAATTTCTGGTTTTACCTGCATCTGAACTACGCCAGGCACTTCATATTCAATGGGATCTTCAATTGTTATTATACGCAGATCTGTAGCATTGATCTTACGCAGAAATGCATTCAGCGAAGTACTTTTGCCTGAACCTGTTGGTCCCGTTACTAAAATAATACCGTGAGGGTAATCGAGCACATTAACGATTTGAGCCTGCTCCTCAGGACTCATACCGATCTTGTCCATGGTATACGCTTCTTTCTTCTTATTGAGCAAACGAAGTGATACTGATTCTGCGTAAATTGTAGGTATTGTAGAAACACGAATATCTAAGGTTGTGCCAGCACCCTTAAAGTTAATACGGCCGTCCTGAGGTAAACGTTTTTCAGAAATATTAAGACGTGCCATAATCTTTAAACGCGAGATTATAGCGTCTTGAAAACGGAGTAAGTTTTCAGGTAACGGAACAGGAACGAGAAGACCGTCTACTCTATAGCGTATTCTTAGTTGGCCCTCTTGAGGTTCAAAGTGAATGTCAGTAGCTTGATCGTTTACTGCTTGGCTAATTACATCAGTTACAAAACGTACAACTGCCGCATCTTCATCCACTACTTCTTCTGCTTGCTGCTGTTCCTCGGGAGCAATATAGCCATCATCACTGTCTTCTAAAGAACCTGAACCTACACCAAAATTTTCGATAATTAGTTGGTGCACTCTTTCAGGTACCGCTAAATGCCAAACGAGTGAGCGCGTCGTGAATGTACGCATCCAATCATCCATGGTTGAATCAGGAATCCATGCACTAGCAAGATGGAGTGGTCTTAAAGCTAATTCTGCAGGATCAAGTTTATCACTCTCCTGATTTTTGGTTTCTTTCGGATCAGATTGCTTAATAGGAATAATCTGAAACTCATGAACTAAGCGAGCAGGTAAGATTCCACGTGCATCTGGATCGGTTACTAAATTTAATGCAATATGCAGCTTACTTAGTGTAGCAATTTCTTCAAGCACATCAGCCTCAGGCTTACCAAGACCCTGTGCTAGAGTTGCAAGTTTTCCTCCTCGTGGAGCATCATCAACTGCCTGACGTTGCTCGTCATTAAGACGAGCAGCCAGAGCTGCTGGAAGAGTATCCTCTATAAGTGCAGCCATGTATTAATTAGACTTAAAACGATCAATAACGTCTTTTATTTTAGAATTCGATTGAGGAGTCGGATCAGCAAGAAATTTTTGAATATCTTCATGATTACTCAATTCTTGAATTCTCTTATTTGCATCTGGTGATGCATTAGCTGCGGTAATAATTGTAGGACGAATAAAGAAAAGAAGTTCTGTGCGACTCAACGTTGTTACGTTGCCTCCTAAGAGTTGGCTCAAAATCGGAATTTCATACAATAAACCTAGTTTATTTCTATTCACTGATTTAGAAGTTCTTTGTAATCCACCTAACACTATCATGTCGCCACTTTTAACAGTTACATAAGAATTAGCTTCGCGGTCACTAATAATAGGTGTGCTGTTTCCGTTCAGCACTTGCTGACCTAAAATATCATCAACTTTTTGATCTATTGTTAATTGTACATCTCCATTATCTCCAATTAGCGGAGTAACTTTTAAATCAATTGCGATTTTTTGATAGCTCGTAGTACCCGTTGTTGCAAATCCCGATGTAGCACCAGAAACAGGTGTTGAAGTGGTGGAAGAACTTATAGGTACTTGTTGACCTGAAGTAACCTCTGCTTGTTTACCGTGAGCTGTAACTATAACAGGAGATGATAAGATATGAACTAAATTTTTACTACCGGCTGAAGTTGCATTCATTACGGATTGGAAGGCTAGAGGGCTAACTACTCCATTACTAAAATCCCAACCTGCAATACTACCTGTAAACGATTTCACGGATGCAGCACCTTTAGACGTCTGACCTATATTTAAACCAAGTGCTGTAAGGCCACTTTGGTCGCTATCGGTTAAATCAACTTCTGCAATGATTACCTCGATACGTACTTGAGGGAGTGGAGCATCAAGTTTTTCTATCAATTCGTGCATTAAACGAATATCGTCTACGGTACCAGAAACAACAATTGAGTTACTGCGATCATCAGGCACAATCGTCATCAAACTACTGAATTCGTTATTTGATGTATTTCCGCCAGAGTTGTTGATTGTAGCCTTGGTAGGTTGAACAGGAGGTGTTGCACCAGGAGCTGGAGTAGCTACTTCGCCTTGACGAACAGATTGTGAGCTTAATTTCTGTGCTGCTGATTGTTCGCCACTTATAAGTGCAGACAGTGTAGTACCTATTTCTTTAGAATTTGCGTGCTTGAGATATATGACTTCAGTCCGAGTGTTTTCATCTGATTTACCGTCTAACTTAGTAATTAAATCATCGAAGAAAGGTATTTCACGAGGATCGCATAAAACTATAATCTGATTTGTGCGATCATCAGCACTAAAAACGGTAGTTGTACTTAATTTAGCCGCTACAGGTCCTGTAAGTAAGGCATGTATTTTTGTAACTAGGTCACTCGCTTTAGCATATAATAGAGTATAAAATTTAGGTACGTTTCCTCCCATAGGTTGATCTACCGCATTGACAATAACTTCGATTCTTTGTAAATTTGCTATCGTATCTGTTACGAGAGCTGTATTCGACTTATCTAATATGACTACTCCGCCTCCTACTCCTGCGGATAGCATACCTTGCAGTGTTGCACCAAAAAGCTCGGTAACGCGTAAGAATTTAGTTTGAAATAACTTAGTAGCGATTTGGTTGCTTGCAGCCATCACCAATGTTGAACCCTCAATATACAATGGGGCTTCACCTTTGACTGTAGAAAGTGGTACTACCTTTAAAAACTGTTCACCTAATGGAGAAACTCCAAGTTGGTTTAATGTGAGTAGAGTTTCTAAAGCTACAATTGCATCTGATTTCTTAAGATGATGAAGATCGATTGTATACCCGCCTGGCATCACGGGAAGTGTACCTGGTCTAATTACCGATTTACCTGTGAAGGCCTCTAATGCGTCTAGAACTGCGTCTATATCGCCCCCATGGAGTTTGAAATCTACATAGTCATCAGAGTTATGATCTTGTTGGGTATTTACTACTACGGGTGTCCGCGGCGTAGTAGGGTAAAGCGTGTTGGAAGTTTGCCCGCTTAAAATTGTTGCAGTAGTTAGGACTGCCGCAGAAAAATAAATACAAAAAGAGCGAGGAATCATGCGTTTAAAAGGTGCATCGAAATAAGTGACACGGTACGGAGTAAGAAAAGATTATAACTCAAGCGATGTAAAGTTGTTGTGTAAGACGAATCAGTTTTAAGAAGGTTGCCTCTTTCACAATGATAATACTTCAGTAAAAAGTGAACTAATGATTAAATTGGGTAGATTTATAAGGATTATTATGAAAGGAAGATAATTTAGAAAAACTAATACTTAAAATTGCTCATTTTTAGTCCTTTTTCGGTTAAAAATAGCGTTTTTAGGTGATTTTCAGGCTTTTTTTATGATTTTTTACTCTTTTTTTGAATAATTTATTAAGACGTTCATTTTATGATCAAAAAAGTACTGCGTATAAGCTATTTGCGTCAGAATAATATATCTTCACTAATATAACTTAGTTTAATCCGTGTGTAGAATAACTCGTTCTACTCATCTTTCCATTTATTCACTTTTTTTAACTTATTTCATGCCTAACAGCTTCGGAAAGCTTTTCACAATATCTACATGGGGCGAGAGCCATGGACCTGCTGTTGGGGTGGTAATTGATGGCTGTCCGCCTTTGGTAGCCATTACATCTGACGAGATTCAAGCGGAACTCGATAGGCGTCGCCCTGGCCAAAGTGAAATTGTGACTCCGCGTAAAGAGGGAGATAAGGTTCAAATACTCTCTGGAGTTTTCGAAGGGGTAACAACAGGAGCTCCTATAAGTCTCATGGTGCATAATTCTGATGCACGGTCCAATGCCTATGACGAAATGCGTGACAAGTTTCGCCCTTCGCATGCAGATTACACGTATCAAGAAAAATACGGAGTAAGGGATCATCGTGGAGGCGGCCGTAGTTCTGCACGCGAAACTATTGGACGTGTTGCTGCAGGAGTATTGGCCAAGAAGATTTTAAAACTGGCTGCATCAGTTGAAATCAGAGCTTTTGTACAATCAGTTCATACTATAGACGCTCCAGAAATCACCCATTTTCCAAGTCTTGCAGAAGTTGAATCCAACCCCGTTCGGTGTCCTCACTCGGAGACTGCAGCTCGGATGATTGATGTCATCAAGACAGCTAGGTCAGATGGAGATTCTCTTGGTGGAATTATTAAATGTCGTATCCAAGGGATTCCTGTAGGCTTAGGTGAACCGGTTTTCGATCGTTTAGAGGCCGATCTTGCAAAAGCGATGCTATCATTACCTGCCACCAAAGGGTTTGAAATAGGTAGTGGTTTTGCGGGAACTAAACTTAAGGGTTCACAGCATAACGATGCATTCCGTTTAGCAGAGGGTAAGGTGCATACTGTAACCAATCGCTCCGGAGGTATTCAGGGAGGAATTAGTAACGGCGAAGAAATTTACTTTAGCGTAGCGTTCAAACCTACTGCTACCATCATGCAGTCTCAGCATACGGTAGATAAAGAAGGTGTAGAAACGGACTTAATAGGTCGTGGAAGACATGATCCCTGTGTGCTTCCTCGTGCTGTACCTATCGTTGAAGCTATGGCTGCTCTTGTTCTAGTTGATCACTGGATGAGGCACTACGCACAGACAAAAAGTTTTAAGTTATAAAAGGATTTTAATTTTTTAATTTCTCCAGCTTACGTTTAGTAAGAAAAGCAATACACTGATAGATATGCTGTTCGAAAAACCACTTGTTTATCTCATACTTGGCGCTGAAAACTCAGGACGTCGTGAGATTTTATTAAATTTAATAGAGGACTCATATGGCCCAGATGAAAGGCCTAAAGTTTTTATATCTGAGTCTGAAAAAACGGGTCCCTTCGATGGTAAATTGGGAATAGCTGTTAAGTGGAAGTGGTGGGATGGAAATATTATCGCACCTGTGCCAGACGAAACGAAAATCATATTTTTTATATCTGACGGTAGGCTTAATCCGGTCGATCAAATTGAAGCATTTAAAATTTGGCTTCTTGCTCAGTCGCTAGAATTAGCACGTATCTTTACCGTTGTAGACAGTAACCTAGCAGAGAAAAATCCTGGGCTTCTTGCTTGGTACGACGCCTGTATTCATTTTTCAGACGTTGTATTTATGAACAAGCGCGAAGGCGTAGCTAATAAATGGATGAGTGATTTCCTAGCACGCTACAAAGACGAAGCTTATCCTTGTTTGTTTGAATTAGTTAGATCTGCACGCGTAAAAAATTCAGCGTTAGTTTTAGAACCACTTGCTTTACGTATTTCTCAGACCTTTGAAGCTGAAGATGTCTGGGTGGTCTCTGGGCAGACAGAAGATGATGAAAATGATGAAGAAATTAAAGACGGCGATGAAGAAGAAGTAGAAATGGTGATAGCTGAGGATCCTTACTTTACTCGTCTTTTAGGTGGTAGACGTGTTAAAGAAATACCTGATATTCAAAAGTACCTTGAGACACCTAATGAGTCTCAAGGTGTAAAAGAATAGTTTAGTTTATTTAGCTGCGGCTACTGCTGCAACAAATGCTTTTGCGCGAGCTGTAATAGCTTGCCAATTTTTTTCCTTAAGCGACTTTGCGTCAACTAAAGAACTTCCTGCTGCTGTAGCTGTTGCACCAGCCTTAAGAAATTCACCGACATTTTCTGGTGTTACTCCACCTGTAGGGACTAAGTCGATATGAGGGAATGGAGCTTTAATTGATTTTATATAAGCGGCTCCAAAAAATTCTGCAGGAAATACTTTTACAGCATCAGCACCTAATTCCCAAGCATTTAATATTTCAGTTGGTGTGAGCGCTCCACAAAATACAGGAACACTATAACGTTTCGCTGTAGCGATTACATCTGGTCTAAGGGCAGGAGTTACCAGAAAGCGGGCGCCTGCAAGAATACCTGCTCGTGCAGTATCGGCATCTAAAACGGTTCCTAAGCCAAATAAAAACTCTGGTAATTCAGCGGTTGCTTTTTCGAGCATACGAATAGCTCCAGGGGTAGTCATCGTAAGCTCAATGCTCGTAAGCCCACCGTCAGCTAGGGCTTTAGCGCAATCAAGAAGTCCATCAGGACTATCTGCGCGAATGAGTGCTACGACTTTTTCAGCTTTTATTTTAGAGAGAATTGCGTCCTTTTTCATAATTAAAAATGATTAGTTTAATGCGTATAGGTTGGCGAGTAAATGTGCCTTAGAGCTAAACCTTGGGTAATGCCTCTACTGCTAACTTAAGCCGATTAAGAGCTTTAATAAGTGTCTTTTCAGGACAGCCAAAATTTAGACGTACATGTTTTCCAGGAGCTTCACCAAATGGTGCTCCGTCACTTAATCCAATTCCGTGGGATTCAAAATATGCGATAGGGTTCTCTAGTTTGAGATTTTCTATATTTAACCATGCTAGGTAGGTAGCCTCAATTGGTGCTTCAATATGAATTTTGGGAATTTCGTCTCTAATAAACGTTACGAGTGTTTCTCTATTTTTACGCAAGATTTCGAGCATTTCTAAGCGCCAGCTTTCTCCTTCTCTATACGCAGTTTCGCAAGCCGTATAACCCAGTGCTGTAACTTCTGCTACTATACCTGCGCATGCTTTAATGAAAGTTGTACGAAGAGTTACATTAGGAATAATTGCATATGCAGTTGCTAAACCTGGAATATTATAGGTCTTACTCGGAGCCATGAAAGTTACAGTTAAATCTGCTGCTTCTTGTGAAAGTGATGCTACAGGTAAATGCTTTTGATTTGGATTTAAGATAAGATCGCAGTGAATATCATCGGAACAGAGTACAAGATTATGTTTAGCGCAAAAAGAAACTAAATCGGTAAGTTCAGATTTATTCCACACTTGGGCGATTGGGTTATGTGGGCTACAGAAGTAAAAAACTTTTGTTTTAGGAGTGATCGCCTTCTCTAATGCAATCCAATCAATAGTCCATCTACCTTCTGGGCCAGGATTCTGGAGTTTTAGGGGAACATTAACTGCGACTCTGTTTTGGTATTTAGGTGCAGTAGTAAAGGGCGGATATACCGGCGTTAAGCTAAGCACTTCTTCAGTTTCTGCAGCAAAAGCACTCGCCATAACATTAAGGCCACACACGAGGCCAGGTAGCCAAACAATCCATGAAGGATCTATCTTCCAGTCATAGTTTTTTTTCATCGCTGATACTATAGCCTCGGTTGTAGAGGCTGTAGGTTTAGCGTAGCCAAATATACCGTGGTCGATTCTTTTATGGAGTGCTTCTATCACTCGGGGAGGAGCCTGAAAGTCCATATCAGCTATCCATAGAGGAATAATATCTCGGCCTGCGTATTTTTGCCATTTCTGTGAATCTGTACCCAGTCGTTCATGGATACTTTCAAAATCGAATTTCATTTAACTTATATAAAACAGTGATCGGTGAATTTGCACATTATTAATTCCTCTTTTAGGTTAGACTTATAGCTCTTTACTCTTTCAAGATTTGTTTAAAGTGATGAATACAAAGCCCATCCATACGGTCCTCTTTTTTGATGGCGAGTGTGGACTTTGTATATTGTGTATTCGTGCTTTAATTCGCTTTGATAAGTATAAAGTACTTACTTATGGTAAGATTCAAGATGTTGATTATCAAAATTATATGAAATCATTACACCTTGATTTAAGTTCGATTGATTCAGTCGTTTGGGTAGCAAAAAAAGAGAATACTAGCCCGAAGGTATTAATCAAAAGCGATGCTGTTTTAGCAGCGCTTTCGTGTTGTGGTTGGGCGGGTAAATCGTTGGCTTTTTGTCTAAAACTTTGGCCACGTTTTTTAAGGGATTTTGGTTATGGTATCATAGCTTATGGTCGCCGTTTCTTAGTAGGACCTAGTAAGGCATACTTTGTCCCTGATGAGCTTCGTTTTAGGAGTCACGCAACTTGACCCCTAATGCCGCGTCTTGCATTATATGTGTAAGACTCGCGCATGATTTTGTTCAAACGTAACCTTCTCTGTTTTAGTATTGTTGCTCTATGGGCCGCTGGGGCTACTCATGCAGATACTACCCCAAATATTTCTCCGTTCTTGCCTTCAGAAGCTACTTCTACTTTTCAGCCAGGTCAGTCCGATCCTAATTCCTTACAGTTGCGCGGGATTATGAATCTAGGAGCATCTCCAAAATTCTGTATATATGATCCCGTTAAAAAGAACAGTGTTTGGCTTGCGGTTAACGAAAAAGGCCACGAGTACATAGTTACTACTGCTGATTTAAATCATGGTATCATCACTCTCGATCAGCAGGGACGGAAAGTAACTTTGGAAATTGAAAATAACCATGTTTCAGCTGCTAAGGTAAATAAGAAAAATAAAACGAGTGAGCCTCTTACACCTGAGCAACAACTTAAGCTTAAAGCTATAGCAGACCTTGTTCGTAAACGTCAGCTTGAAAGAGAGCAGGCGTTATCGATGGGTTATAAAAATATATTAAATAATCCTGATACAGATACTAACCTAAATAAGGAAGCAACGCCTGGTAAGCGCGTTAAACGCAATAAATCTAAGCAGTGAGTTTATGTTTTCCTTAATTCCTATGATAAGGAGTCTTGTATTTTTGGGATGTATTAGCCTTACGACTTTGCTATCAGCACAGAATGCACCTGAAAGAAGTTCTCCCTTTATACCTCAGGGTAATATATCTAGTGCAACCGACGTGGATCCAAACTCGCTTCAGCTACGCGGTCTTTTGACCACATCTAAAGGTACTCGGTTTTGTATATTCGATCCTAACTCTAAAAAAAGCACCTGGCTTTCGGTAGGAGAACCGCATGAAATATTTACGATAGAATCTGCTGATCGAACCACCGGTACGATCGTTATTCAAATGCAAGGTAGGCAAGTAACACTCGCTATGTCTGATTCGAAGGTAGCTTCAAATTCGATCTCAGTAGGAGAATCACCTGCGCTAACAAAAGTAGTATTAAATCCTACACCCCAAGATGAACAGCGTCGCCTGCAGGCAATTACTGAGGAAATCACTCGTCGCAGACAACTGCGGGAGCAGCAAAATCAATTTCAAATTCCTTTACGTAATTAAAAGTAAGAACGGAATAGGTTTTCATCTTTTGATGTAATGTTATAGGTTTGGGTTTCTTATTCATGTCTGAGGCCAAACCAACACGTGCGATTATTGATGCTTCTAATTGGAAGCTTATTGTTCGTTTATTTAGACTGGCTTGGCGCTATCGTTCACACTGTTTTAGTGTGTTATTTATTCAGCTAGTTTTACTTTCAATGGGACTAGTTGGTTTGAGCTTAACCGGAGTTGGAATCGATTACATCAGACATAAAGTTGAGCACGTTCCCCTTGCAGCTAACCGTCTTCATTTAGCACTTCCTGATACGTGGCCATGGTTTAATGTGCTACTGCTTATTTCGGGTATTATTCTTCTTATGGCTGTATGCCGTGCTATTCTAAATTATATTTATGCGGTTTCTGTAAATATATTAGTGCAGCAAAAGCTGGTGGTAGATCTTCGAGGTGAAGTATACGACCGCTTGCAGCGATTAAGTTTTAGATTCTTTGATGCAAATACTACAGGTTCTATTATCACTCGGGTGACTAGCGATGTTCAGGCAGTAAGAATGTTTGTAGATCAAGTGCTCATACAAAGTTTGATTATGATAATATCCCTTGTTGTTTATGTGGTATACATGGCAAGTTTGAGCCCTAAGCTTACACTAGCATGTTTAGCTACGACACCTGTTTTATGGCTTATGGCAGCACGTTTTTCGCGCAAAATTCAGCCAGAATATGCTAAAAACAGAGTACTCGTTGAGAAAATGGTTCAAGTGCTTTCCGAAAGTATTCAAGGTATTGCAGTCACTAAAGGTTTCGGCCGCGAGAAAGAAGACTATGATAGATTTAACGCAGCTAACCAAGCGGTCTATGATCAGCAAAAAAACATATTTTGGCAGGTTAGTCTTTTTTCTCCATCGATAGGTTTTCTTACCCGAATTAATACACTTGTTCTTTTATCGTACGGCGGATGGTTAGTAGTAAATAATCAACTTCCACTAGGAGCAGGACTTGTTGTTTTTGCTGGATTACTTGATCAGTTTTCAGGGCAAGTTAACAATGTTGCTGCTATTGTTAATTCGATTCAGCAATCTCTTATAGGTGCGCGACGCGTATTTGAAATTCTTGATGCACCTATTGAAGTAAAAAGTGCCCCTCATGCTACTCGTAAACCAAGAATCGATGGTCACGTACAGTTTCTTGATGTAACATTTGGTTACTCAACTGCGGCTGAGACGTTACTACAAAAAATTAATCTTGATGTTAAACCTGGTCAATGCGTGGCAATTCTTGGAGCTACGGGAGCAGGTAAAAGTATACTCATGGGACTAATCCCTCGTTTCTATGACGTAACAGGTGGTCGTCTGCTTATTGATTCTATCGATGTAAGAGATCTTAATTTGGACGATTTAAGGCGTAATATTGGGATCGTTTTTCAAGAAAGTTTTTTGTTTTCTAACACTATTGCTGCAAATATAGCTTTCGGTCATCCCGATGCGACTCAGCAACAAATCGAGAATGCAGCGCGGATTGCTGCCGCTCATGACTTTATATCAGCATTACCTAAAGGTTATTCGACAATTTTAGGAGAAAGTGGAAATACGTTATCAGGAGGGCAAAGGCAAAGACTTGCAATTGCACGGGCTGTATTACTTGAGCCTGCTATTTTACTTTTGGATGATCCAACAGCTGCAGTAGATAGTGAAACTGAACACGAAATTTTTGAGGCGCTTGACCGAGCTATGGAAGGTCGAACAACGTTTATTGTTGCACATAGACTTAGTACACTGAGACGCGCAGATTTTATTATCGTAATGGATAATGGACGTATTGTGCAACAGGGTACGCATAGCGAATTGATGCAAATAGACGGACCTTATTTGCATGTCGCTAATGTACAACTTGTCGATGCACGTGGAATTACTCAGGGGCTAAAGGTATGAACATTAAAGATCCCCTCGATAATAAACGTATGCTCGTGTATCGCCTTAGAGATGAAGACGATGAAGCAGATTATGTTAAACCTTTGGAGTGGAGTTTAGTTAAACGGGTATTTGCCTACGCAAAACCGGTTAAACGAAAGCTTAATGTATTAATTTTACTTTCGATTATTCGGGCAGCTCAGTTGCCTGCTCTTGTATGGATTACATCCCTAGTGATAGCTGGTCCCATTGCGCAAGGTAATCTACATGGGGTTATAATGGGATCACTTGCTTTTGCAGCCTTAGCAATTTTGACAGATGCAATCTTTCATTTTAGACAACGCTACGCATTAGAAATCGGTGAAACCGTAGTGAATGGCTTAAGATCCGATCTTTTCCAAAAGGCGCAAAGACAACCCATGAGTTTCTTTCACCGTATGAAATTAGGTCGTATTATTAGTCGTGCAACCAGCGATGTGGAAGCGGTTCGAGTAGGTATACAGGATGTGGCTTTTGTCAGCGGTATCCAGTTTGGACAGATGGTTTTTGCTACTATTGTTATGCTTTGGTGGGACTGGAAATTATTTCTTATTGTAGCAGCTATGGCGCCTTTTCTGTGGTTTGTGAATAATCATTTTAGAATGAAATTCAGTCAGTTGACTCGCGCTGCTCAAGATAGTTTTAGTCGCGTTACTGCAACGCTAGCTGAATCGGTAAATGGTATACGTGTTACCCAAGGTTTTGTGAGGCAAGAAACGAACGCAGGTTTGTTTAGAAGTCTACTCGCGGATCATTCTCGATACAGCATAGCGCTTGCTCGATCCTCTGCAATTTTATCACCCTTGTTAGAACTCAATAGTCAGTTCTTTGTTGCGATTCTTTTAGTCGTAGGAGGATACCGCGTATTTCACGGTACTATGGATATTGGTAGTCTCATTAAGTTTTTCTTAATGGCTAATCAATTTTTTTCTCCAATCACGATTATTGGTAATCAGTACAACCAAGCGCTTATCGCTATGGCGAGCGCCGAACGTATTTTTCAAGTTGTAGACGCGGTACCCGATTGGGAAGAGGACGCAAATGCCCAAAAGCTTCCGGACTCAAGACTAGGTGCCGGGTCGAATCCCGCAGGAATGAAAGTTGAATTTCAGGATCTATCGTTCGGCTATAATTCTAGTAAATTAGTATTACAGGGTATTAATTTGGCCGTACTCCCTGGTCAATCAATTGCACTAGTGGGTCATACTGGTAGCGGAAAAACTTCAATTATAAATTTAGTATCTAAGTTTTATTTGCCTACCCACGGTACAATTTTAATTGATGGGCTTGAAATCAGGAAAATTACAGGCGAATCATTACATCACCAGATGGGTATTGTGCATCAACAGAATTACTTATTTAGCGGTACTGTATTCGATAATATACGACTAAGTGTTCCCAATGCTACGCAAGAGCAAGTTAAAGATGCAGCACGTCGGCTTGATTGTTTAGATATTTTAGAAAGTCTTCCTAACGGAATTATGACAGAAGTAGGAGAGAAGGGATCTGGACTTTCTGTAGGAGAAAGACAGTTAATTTGTTTTTGTAGAGCTATGCTTGCAAATCCAAGGCTCGTAATTCTTGATGAAGCAACGAGTTCAATAGATGCGATTACTGAACAGCGATTGCAAAAAGCACTACTAAAATTACTCGATGGCAGAACGAGTTTTATAGTTGCTCATCGTCTAAGTACCATACGTCAAGCTGATCAAGTTATTGTTTTAGATCAGGGAAAAATTATCGAAAGAGGTACGCATGATCAGCTCGTTCTTAGAGGAGGATCTTATGCCTCATTATATAAACAATTCGTTCAAGTTGACGACAGGACATGATAATGGAACTTTGTAAACAATTTTCACTCTGAAAAATTATCGTTTTCCCTCTAGAAAAGCATTGCTTTCAGAGGAGAGAGTTCTAAAACAAAAGGTACTATGGCAAAAAAAGCTCCAGCTCGTAAACCAAATGCAAAATTCATGGCACCGGTTACTCCCGATGCTAAACTCGCGGCAGTAGTCGGCGCTAAGCCACTTCCCCGCACAGAGCTCACAAAGAAGCTCTGGGACTACATCAAGAAGCATAACCTTCAAGACAAGAAGGACCGTAAGATGATCAATGCTGATGATGCTCTCAAGGCAGTATTCAACGGTAAGAAGACCGTAAGCATGTTCGAAATGACAAAGCTTGTTTCCGGACACGTTTCAGCTACTAAGTAATTTTTATAAAAACCGCTGCGCTAAACACGCAGCGGTTTTTTTATGGCTATAAACGACTGAGCGCCTAGTTTAAAAATTACCTTAATAGCTATTTAACAATAATTTATATAATAATTTTTTTAAATTATAAAACGATTGTAGAGTGGATAAAGAGATCTGCTGGAGTAGAGATGAGTATTACAGGTTGAGTTCTGTTTCGATCTAAGCTGCGCGTTTTGGCGGGTTAAGCAGCTTACTTAGTACCGTTACCGTTAGCCCTATACGGTCAACTGTAGGTCTTTTAACCGCTCGATAATGGAACCGTCCATCCTAGCTGTTTACACCTTTAGGCTAGGTTTAAGCCTTAGCTTTTACTAAGGCTTCTTGAATAAAGTGATCTTGAGACGAGAATAGAGGTTTAGTTGCTGAGGGGGCAACCGGCAGATAAGCTCCCGTGTACTTGAGCTCTGATGTGTTTTTAGTATCAGTAAGATCAGATTCAATGATGTCGTTCAGGATTCTGTCTTTGATATGATGGTCTAAAATAGGAAAAACGACCTCAACTCTGCGGAAAAAGTTACGGGGCATCCAATCTGCTGAGCCTGCGTAAAGGAGTGGTTCGGCTCCGTGGTTATGAAAATAGTAGATTCTGGCATGCTCTAGGAAGCGACCAACAATACTACGAACGCGTATGTTTTCGCTTAAACCGGGCATTCCTGGAACTAAACAACATATACCACGTACAATAAGATCTATTTTAACTCCCGCTTGAGACGCGGTATAAAGCGCGTCTATCATAGCTTTATCGACCAAAGCATTCATTTTAGCAATAATACGTGCAGGTTTACCTGCTTTTGCATGATTCGTTTCTTGCGTGATTAAAGCAGTTAACCTTTGGTGCAAATTGTAAGGAGCAACTAAAAGTTTATTGAAATGGGGCGAACGACCCAATCCTGTAAGCGAATTAAACATCTGACCTATGTCTTTAGTAAGAGCAGGTACAGATGTGAAATAACTTAAATCGGTGTAAAGCCTAGCCGTACGGTGATTGTAATTTCCGGTACCTAAGTGGGCGTAGTGGCGCATTACCTTACCTTCTTGGCGAACGACAAGGCATAATTTACAATGCGTTTTGTGCCCTATTAGACCATAGACTACATGCACACCTGCTTCTTCAAGTTGCTTAGCCCATTGAATGTTATTAGCTTCATCAAATCGTGCTTTGAGTTCAACTAACGCAGTTACCTGTTTACCATTACGGGAAGCCTCTATTAAAGCACGTATTATGGGTGAATCTCCTCCTGCTCGGTAAAGGGTTTGCTTAATGGCAAAAACCTGAGGATCTCGAGCGGCCTGTTCAATAAAGTCTATTACTGGAGTAAAAGAATCGTAGGGATGATGGAGGAGAACATCCTGGTCTCGTAAAACATTAAATATCTGAGTTGGGTCTTTTAGCAGCGAAGTATTTACTGGACTAAAAGGCTGAAACTTGAGTTCAGGACGATCTATATCCGCGAGACTTTGTAGCCGCAGTAAATTAATTGGTCCTTTAAGTCTGAATACGTACTCGTGAGATAAATTAAGATGATTACATAAAATAGAAAAAATCGAATCATTTACACCATCTTCAATTTCTAATCGTACTGCTGCCCCGCGGCGCATATTACGCAATTCTTCTTCAATTTTCTTC
>Ga0304728_1000502_pt1 | contig 33196 bp, 38 predicted proteins | sample C_130625_MF_Meta_FD_190476 | JGI IMG/M metagenome (GOLD analysis project Ga0304728, IMG submission 190476) | Freshwater microbial communities from Lake Croche, Canada to study carbon cycling - C_130625_MF_MetaG (v2) (version 2) | ecosystem: Environmental > Aquatic > Freshwater > Lake | place... | reverse complement strand
CTGTCCAAACTGGATAAAGTCGATGAAGTCAATATGCTCTAATGCTCAGATGAAGACCAGGTGGGTATATGGTCCGGGTACATATACGTTTCGGTCGTTTTTTCTGGGGTTTTCGGAGAATGATCCAACAGCACCTCATAGTTTTGGAGTCTATAAATGTGAAGGGGACGCAGATCCTACATATGACAAAATTCACAGAGAATTTGATGTATCTCTCAAGGACGCTATTCCACTTGTATTACATCCAAACCCAAATCCCACGGTTCCAACAACTCTCTATGTACTCGCATGTGGTGCAAAGGAGTCAAGCCGTATTCCCTTTAAGAAGGTGTATATTCCTCCCGGTTCGGGACCGGCTGGCAGCGGCCGTCATCGCAAGACTAGGCGGTCAAAGCGGACCAAGAGACGGGGAACACGCCACACACGAGTTCGCTAACCTGACCCGCCACAGCACGAATCTCCGCCTGAGCATCGGGTAGTATGAAGGTTGTTCATGCGGCAGTCTCATAGTCGTCCTCCTCCTCTTCTTCGACAACTCGCCTCTCGAAATACGAACAACATGCACATGCCAAGGCAACTGCCAAGACGGCGGCGATGGCAATAGTGGCAATTATACCGTCCTCCTCCATTGGTGTTTTCATAGTGTGTACATGTAATTCGCAATGTCACTCGAAGTTGTGCTCGGTCCGATGTTTGCCGGCAAGACGTCCTATGCGTTAAGCCTTGCCCGAAAGTACACGGCTAACAACTTGCGGGTGTTGGTGGTCAAGCACACCATCGATACCCGGTCTATGAATGTCGATGAGATCACAACGCACGACGGAGACTCGTTCCCATGCTACACCACGAACACACTGAATGGCTTGACTGCGGACTTTCTCTCCTCCTTTTCAATTGTCATTGTCGATGAGACGCAGTTCTTTCGGGGGCTGATTCCATTCGTGGAGTTTGTGGTCGATACTCTCGACAAGGACCTGGTACTGAGTGGACTTTCTGGCGATTCTGACCGCCGCCCATTTGGCGAGTTTCTGAGCGTAATTCCACTGGCTAACAAGATCACGCATCTATCGAGTCTCTGTATTTGCGGGGAACCTGCACACTTTACCCGGAGGCTGCGGACCGGCTATGGACAGATTGCTTTTGGTGGGGCTGACCTGTATGTTCCGCAGTGTAGGACGTGCCACGTCTACAGGTAGAAGTAGTCACGAGGAACTGTGGCAAACAGATCCGGTTTATGTTGGTTGTCTCCGGCAATGGACTGCTCATCGGGTCCCTCAACCGCAATCGGCCACATCAGTGTATCTCGCCGGCACCCTAGAACTGGATCGAACATGACCCAGTCAGTAACGAAATTCGACCCATATGGAATAGACACGTCATCCACTTCAAAAATCGCACAGAACTTGGCGGCCCATTCACGTGTGATCATGTAGCATTGCGCACCCCACGGATTGGAAACGCCCACATTCCGGATCAACACGTGTCCATGCGTACGATAGTGTTCCCCCTGTGGGATGTTGATGTATCCCAACGACAGGATATCGGTATTTCCTTCCTTCATATATTCCTCCATCGACTCTACAACACTGTTGAAACCCTTGTGAAACCTCACATCGTCTTCAATGATGATTCCCAACGGTTCTCCAGACTCAACGAGTCTTTTCATGCATCGAATATGCCCCAGTGTGGCTGCGAGCCCGGTGGGGTACGAGGTATTGCGGGCGAAACAGGTGGCCCCACGGCGCACCACCTCTGGGTCGTTCTTCAGAGGTGCTGGGACTAACACAATGTCGAGGTTCAGAGGGGCTGCGGCAGCTTTCAGACGTTCGCCGCGGCGGGGGTCGCAGTTGACCGCATAGATGCGCATTTTTAAGCAGTGTCGTCGTGCATGTAGATTCTTTCGAAAGAAATTTTGTTGCTGAGTATCATACAAGCAATATGGGTGGCGGTCTTCTTCAGCTCGTCTCGTATGGTGCGCAGGACATTTACATCAGCGGCAACCCCCAGATCACGTTCTGGAAGGTGCTGTTCAAGCGCCACACGAACTTCGCCATGGAGTCCATTGAGGTGACGTTCAACGGCCAGGCTGACTTCAACAAGCGTGTGACGGCGATCATCAACCGTAACGCCGATCTGATGTTCCGCACGTACATCCAGCTGGTTCTCCCGGCGGTTCAGCTCGATGGCGCCAACAACACGGCGATCCAGCGCTTCCGCTGGCTCAACTACGTGGGTCACCGTGTGATCAAGACGGTGGAGCTCGAGGTTGGCGGCCAGCGCATCGACCGCCAGTACGGCGACTGGATGCAGATCTGGACCCAGCTGACGCAGGATCTGGGCACGGTGCGTGCGCTCGACGAGATGGTGGGCAACACGCACGACCTGGTGCTGATGAAGGACCGCAAGGGCTATGCGCTGGATGTGTCCTGCGCGGGCGCTGAGCTGACGAACTCGTGCGCCCCCCGTGCCGGCACCCCGGCCCGCACGCTGTACATCCCGCTCCAGTTCTGGTTCTGCCGCAACCCGGGTCTGGCCATCCCGCTGATCGCCCTCCAGTACCACGAGGTGCGCATCAACGTGGAGTTCGAGCAGTGGATCAACTGCTGCTACTATGAGCTGCAGACGACGTCGAGCTCGGTGCCGACGGCGATCCAGTCGCTGACGGCCGCCTCGCTGTACATCGACTACATCTACCTGGACACGGAGGAGCGTCGCCGCTTCGCCCAGCAGACGCACGAGTACCTCATCGAGCAGCTGCAGTTCACGGGTGCCGAGTCGATCACGTCGAGCTCGAACAAGATCCAGCTGAACTTCAACCACCCGGTGAAGGAGCTTGTGTGGGTGTGCCAGCGTGACTCGTTCGTTGACTGCTCGCAGCCCCCGCCCTCGCACATTGCTGAGGTCAACGGCTGCCAGCCGTTCAACTACTCCGACGACTTCTCGACGGAGGGTGTGATCATGGACGTACTGGCCCGTGGCTCGCTGGGTGGCGGTGCGGCGACCCTCAACGTGCCGACGACGGCTGATGGCACGTCGGGCCCGTACCTCCCGGGTCTCGGTATCCAGGTTGGCCCGTCGCTCAACGGTGCCTCTTGGCTGGACACTAACATTAGTTCGGTCGGTAACGACCAGGCCTACCTGTTTGAGGACACGACCAACTACCTGCTGGCGAAGGTCATCCTCGACTCCGGCACGCGCTGCTCTGGCAAGTGCCCGATTGAGGTTGCCAAGCTGCAGCTCAACGGCCAGGACCGCTTCACGGAGCGTGAGGGTCGCTACTTCACGTACGTGCAGACGTACCAGCACCACACCCGCACGCCGTCGGCCCCGGGTATCTGCGTGTACTCCTTTGCGCTCAAGCCGGAGGAGCACCAGCCGTCTGGCACGTGCAACTTCTCCCGTATCGACAAGGCCACGCTCCAGCTCACGGTGTCCGTGAACACGGTGCGTGCGGGCCGCACGGCGCAGGTGCGCGTCTACGCCGTGAACTACAACGTGCTGCGCGTGATGAGCGGCATGGGTGGCCTGGCGTACAGCAACTAGACGTCCCAAGGGGTCCTCCCCGGACCTCCGAGAGGATTCAAACCCAGAACCAATACAAAACCACAAATGTGGATGGAACCCCATCCAGCTTTGCGGGTTTAGATCATGTTTACAAATGACGCCTCGTATTCGAGATAATTTTGAATGCAGTTGTACATGAAATGAATTGCTGTACCGTGTCGTATGACAACAATAGACTGGTTGTTGTTACATCTCCACCGGTTTAAGGGGACTTCATCGAACGAGTCAACGAACAGTTCATTCGCATTCACAATCTTCTTGTAGACATCCGTTCGTATGCAGAAGATACTATCACAAAAATACGGCGACGTCCTATCATCATACAGTGTGTACGAATCGTGTTCTAAGATCTTGGACTTGTACTTGATAACCAGCTTGTTTAGTTCAACCAGTGCTTTCTCGTTGACTCTAACCGGATGAATTCCCTTGTAGTAGTGAGGAATCGCACGTACACCTTCGTAAAACGCAGCCGAATTCCACTCAGATGCTCCCGTTGTATGCGCATTCAGGCTCGTGTAGTCTACACCCCAAACAGAGCCAAATGAATGCTGCTTGAACAGACCATGCATGTATGCTTTCTCGTCGGTCGACAAGTAATCCTCGATAAACATGTCACATGTTGGTATTCCCGACGTAAGCGTTGGCGTGAGAACGAGACGAGACTCATCTTGAAGGATGGTCTTTTGCTCGAAGATATGATCGTACACAGATGAGCCCATTATGATATCGTTGTCGTGCTTGAGGATATAGGGGATGCCGCCCTTCTCGGCAAAGTCAATTGTATAATGAATCTTATTCATGTAGTTATTGTCACGATCGAATGTCTTGACGGTGTGTGAAACATGACCGTCTTTGAGACAGTCACCATAGAACGCCGCATCGTCGTGGTGCGTTAACACCAGCAGGTGGATCCTATCTACGTGTGCAGATTCACTGAGTGCCTTAACTGTGTGCTTGAATGTCTGGTGACGATCATTCGAAGTCAAGTACATGATACACATATCGAACTTGGGCTCGTATAATCTGCGAACAAATGCCTCTTCAAATTCGACGATTGATTCGACAGGTTTCTCGATATTGCTACCACCGTCTACGTTATTCAGAAACCACCTCCAATTGTACGTAATGTGAATTGCATACCCGTTTCGCACAATCTGATGTTTCATACCTGTATTCCATGCATAACGGTTCAAAGGCACCTCGTCGCATCCATCAATGGTAAGGTTTTCGACATTCATCAGTTTATCGTAGTTAAGCGTGGATATCATGAAACACATGTTACACAAGTAGGTGTTCTCTTCTGCTACGATGTAACACTGCTTGTCAGAGAATAGCCTGTCTCGGTTCTTGATGATGAGTTCATTTATCCGTGCGTTTCCGAATCCATGCCGCACCGGGTGCATTCCCCTGTAAAACTTAGAGTGTCCATGCCGATCCCTTCCGGTGCTGTCAACCCCCATTGACTCACTGAGCTGTCGAAGGGCTCTAAAGTACGTTACGGGATTCCACTTTTCAGCGCCAATCGTACATGCGTTCAGAGGTCTATAATCGAAGATCCCCTCCTGATCGTGAAACATGCACTCTTTAAAGTCGCTTCGAATACGCTCGGTATCATCTGGGGTAAACAGTGAATCAATGAAGTACTCAACTGAAGGTATTCCGGTCGACAGTGCCGGAGACAGCGTTAGACCCACATTGACTGCAGCTCGATTGGCATACATGAATTCCAATGTATACGCCGGGATGATGATGTCGTTATCACACTTCACCATATACGAGAACCCAAACTGCTTGGCAAACTGTATTCCATATCGTATCTTTGGCAGGTAGTCACTGCGGGGGCATGGAACGCATGCGACTGTGAACGCAACCCCTAGGCCAACCATGCGAGAGGAATAACTGTCATCATTGGTTGTGTTCACAATGAGCAGGTATATATCGCCCTTACAGGATGCGCTCTTAACTTCGTCTATGAACCTATCAAATACGAATAACCGGTCATTGTTTGTCATATAGAGGATCAGTAGCTTATCAGACGAGGGGCTCTTTACACGTGTAAACCTGCCGCTCGCACGGTTGAACTGCATGGTGGCTTTCTTGGGTACAAGCATGGAGTTTACTTTCGGAATTATTACGGATGGTAAGTCTGATCCGAATCTTATCAAGGTAGTAGACTCGATTCGAACGCTGTGCATTCCAAACTACGAGATCATAATCATAGGAAACACATCGCTTCGGCCCATGGGGCATTCGCCACATATTAGACTCGTTCCATTCGACGAGTCTACTCCCAATTGGATCACCCGGAAAAAGAACATGATATGCAGGCTTGCTAGTTATGAAAACGTTGTATTGCTTCACGACTATGTGATTTTTCACGCTGATTGGTATACCGGCTTCTTAGAGTTTGGAAACTCGTTTGATGTATGCGTTAACAAGATCCTCAATCCCGATGGTTCTCGTTTCCGGGACTTTCTTCTATTCCTCCGCTACGTATATGCAATTGACACTCGATTTGAGTCTCAATGCCTGCTTCCCTACGATTTTAAGCTGAACTCGATAACAGCAAGAATTGCATATATATCGGGTGCATACTACGTTGTGAAGAAACATGTCGCTCTTCGATATCCACTCGATGAGACAAAGCGTTGGGGGGAAGGGGAGGACGTTGAATTTTCATACCGAACTGCACGTGCCGGCATATGTATTCAAATGAACAAACACAGCACCGTGTCAATCCTAAAGTCGAAGGAAGTATTGAGGTTCATGCATGAAATCAGCGACACTCAGTTACTAGATAAACTCAATTCTCTTACATTGGAAGACACTGAACGTTGGAAGACGGACCCGCTCTCTTTCCATCTGTTCCCGATCCTACACGTCTAAAAACGAACATGATAGTTCGGCGTCTCGCTATTCGATGGACATGTCAACGGGACCTCTGGCTCGATGGTAACCTGCTTTCCAAAATCGTACAGTTTGATGTGGTTCCAAAGAATGAACCCGTGGGAGCACTTGGGGAACAGTGTGTTCACATAATTCCGCTGATCGACTGCGCTGATTTCACTGAAGCAGTAGCAGCTGATCAAGAAGTTATCCTTTCCATTGATATCACTTCCAAACGTATCGGCCCGCTTGAATGTGACTGGGAACGAAGTTACATGATTTGACATGTAAAGACGTTGCAGCTTCGACGGATACTCAAGGTCGACCATTGTATACGACTTTACAGTGACACCATATCTCTGGCTGAAATGGTCAATCGCAAGTGCCAGCCCACCATATCCGCATCCCACCTCTACAAAAGACGGATTCAGTGTACCGGTCTTCCTGCAGTGATCTAGAATGAGAAGAGCATGCCGGATATACCGTAGTGACGTGGGTGATGCAACGAGATTCCCATACTGTGCCACTCTAGGCGATCCAATACGATCATTCTTGGAACAGTAGGCTGCGATGTCGTCGATGGATACATCCGAAGCCCGAATACTGTCAAGATACTGTTGTCCGACGTCGATCGGAACGTGTTCGAGCATGTATGTATATGCGGGATTCCTCTTGAATTCAGAAATGTTCACGGATCGGAGAATAGATTGGACATATTGAGTGTATCGCACGTATATCGCATCGCTCTCACCGGACATTGTTTCCTCTTTATCAAGAGTTCCGTCTATATCGTTTCGGAAAATCGGTACACACCCCAAGTGCCACGCCTGTGTCTCCAGGCGGCATGACGCATATTACCTTGTCAGTCGTTGGGCTACCGATGTTACCCCAGATGAACCCTTTACTTGTCAAAGTATACGTATCCTTGTCATGAAAGAAGCAGTTGAACTGATCTTTCAATGTGATGAGCGCATCCAGGTTCTTACAGTGAACCCAAAGACTCGAACAGTACACCGTCAAGAATGCAACAGATGTCTCGTAATCGGGTCCATCGTGGCCCAACCAAAGACATCCATTGACACTCCATACGTCAATCTCGCAGTCAAACCCCTCTGCGATTGCAGTTGCGATCGTTTCCTCACGATTCTCAGTTGTGCGGTTGGGTCCGTCTAGATTCCCCCGATGGGCGATGATCAGCATGATTTAAATGGTTTCTCCCTTGAAAGTCAATGAAGCTAGTCGTATTTGACCTGGACGGAGTTCTTCTCGACTTTTGCGAAGTGCACTATGAATCTCTGAACGATGCGATCGCCGAAGTCTGTGGGAAGGCATTCTGTATATCACGAGACGACCACGAATCTAGATACAATGGTCGCAGCACACGGGCAAAACTCATGATGCTCGCAGAAGACAAGGGGTTATCGCCCGCATTGTTTGAAAAGATCTTTGCCAGGAAACAGTATTTGACTGCAAATGCAGTTGGTCGCATATCTCCTTCACCGGCACTGCGTTCGATGGTGACCCGTCTCCGTTCCGAAGGATACCATGTGGTATGCGCAACCAACTGTATCCGTGCAACTCTGAATGCCGCATTGACTGCGCTGGGAATTTTTGATCTTTTTACCTTCACGGTATCGAATGAAGACGTATGTGCTCCCAAACCCGACCCAGAGATATATACTCTTTGTCATAGGAGGGCCGGTGTCTCTCCACGTGATACACTTATTTTCGAGGATTCGCCAATTGGTCTGACTGCTGCTCGTGCGAGTGGATCTCGGGTCGTATGCGTTCCGACGCCAAGTTCTTTAACTGAAGAGTTTGTAATGAACGCATTGACTCCGGTCACAATCGTGATCCCGATGGCGGGAAACGGCAGTCGCTTCACAAAAGCTGGATATCCGGACCCCAAGCCGTTGATCCCTGTACGTGGTAGGCCTATGATCTCGTGGGTTGTAGATAACCTTGCGGTTCCCGGTGCCCGATTTGTGTTTGTCATTCGTGCGGATTACCCCGAGTCATGCAAAGATCACCTGCGGTTGATTGCTCCCGGGTGCTCGATCCTCGTGGTTGACAAGGTGACAGAAGGCGCCGCATGTACTGTTTTGTTGGCCAAACATCTGATCAACAACGATACACCGCTAATGATTGCGAACAGCGATCAGTTCATTGAGTTTGATGCGACTGAGTTCGTTCATTCATTCTTGGAGTCGGGCACAGACGGTACTATCTCCACGTTTGACGGGGAGCGTAATCCCAAGTGGTCGTATGCGGCTGTCAAGGACGGATTCGTGTCAGAGGTCCGTGAAAAGGACCCGTTCTCGGACCACGCAACCACAGGTGTCTATGCATGGAAACGTGGTTCGGACTTTGTTCGGTTCGCAGAGCAAATGATTTCCAAGAACATTCGCGTCAACAACGAGTTCTACACTGTACCCGTGTACAATGAGGCGATTGCATCCGGACTGAAAATTACTATTTCAGATTGCGCAAAGATGTGGGGACTAGGAGTTCCGGAAGATCTAGAGACATTCCTTCGTGAGTACCAGTAATGGATATCTTCTGTATACACCTTCCGCACCGGAAAGACCGGATGGAAAATATCAAGAGGCTCCAGAAGAACTATCCATCCTTCAACATCATTGTCGTCAACGGCATTCGTGACGACAATGGTGCACGTGGGTGTCTATTGTCCCACCAGTTCATCATCCGAACTGCGAAGCAAAGGAACTTGCCCTACGTGTGGGTGATCGAGGACGACTGTCAATTCATAGTGAGTAATGGCGTACTGGCTACATACGCCCGTGATATCGTACGATTTGTTCATAATGTGGGAATCGTGAACGGATGTGGGAACCTTAATGACCCAGACGTTTCAATCGTCGCCAAATCGGATGGTATGACATACCTACGATCTCCAAGTATTGGAACGACTCACTGCGTTATTTACGGGGTTTCGTGCTACGACAAGATGTTGTCATACGATGATACACACATTGCAGACGTAATTACAAACGAGTGTAATATGGTGTTCACATATCCATACCTGGCGATCCAGCTTCCGTCTTACTCCGACATTGAGAAGAAAGACGTTGTGTATGATAACATCACAAGGTCCATGAATCACGTTAGATCAGTAGTGCAAGGAGAGCATCGACCTTAACCCGATTCTCTGGATCCGAGAGCGGGCGAACAGAATGACAGTCCCCGTATACATCCGCATTGATCTCACTAGGGTGATAGACCCATCCACCCGGAGAGCGGTCGATGCGCAGATGGTAGCGAGGTCTGAAATGAAAAATAGATCGGTCTGGGTACATACATATAAGTTTGGTTGTATAGTCCTCGTCAATCCCCCATTGAGGACGTTCGCCGGCATCCTTTATGTGGTCGCCTGCTGTAGCATAAGAGTGCGATGCGAGATCACGGATCGAAGCCTCCCATACAGGGTTGATCTTTAAGACCAAGGCTAACAATGCTCCCTTGGCGACATGATAGCATACTGGAAATATAGCGTCACACGAACACCAATGCTGACGACGAGGGCCGACACTGACGTTTGCGTGTTTTGTCGGAGAATACAGGTGTACGTACTTTGAGTCGGGGACGTGCTCCAACTGCTTGACAAAGTAGGTCTTGGAGATTGGGAACATGTCGATATCGGAGACAATGCAGACTTTATCGGGAAACAGTGTCGCTCCCCAGAACCGGCCCCAGACAGAGTGCATGTATGTAGGAATGCCCGGAACAGGTTTCAGTTTCAGCACTCGGCCATAGGTGGTATCGATGGGGATGTCGTGGTTCTCGTCAATGTAAATCAGAATGGGTTCAATGCCGAACCGCAGTCGCCATACTTTGGATACCAGCGGCCAAAAGTCCAGGTACATGGGGTTCGAATCGCAACTGTGCAGTGCAATCTCCGGCTTCATCTTATATATGACTCGGCTCGAAATTGAACCTCCCTTGACGCCGGATGGGTGTACGTGTCACTCCAGGCATCTACGACACACATTGGGTATCTCGAGTAGAAGGATGTTAAGGAACTGCGAAGAACGACAGGCGTTGCGCCACACAACAGTGCTTCGTAGACTCGATGGGTGTCCACACCCGTTCCTTCCGGGCACAAGACAAACTCCGAACGGGACAGATCTGCATGATACTCTTCATCTGTGAGGTTGGATCTGAGTGTCACACGTGGGTCGTCACGAACTGCGTCTAGGCATTGATTTCGCTTTGTTGCATTCGTGCGAGGCATAAAGTTTGCATATGCGAAGATATCCCGTTGGACGGGAGGCGCTACGAAGGACGATGCCCACGCAACCTGCTTATCGGCAAACCCGAGGGGAATGGTCGTTACTTTCGGGTCAATGACTACATTGTTCACCGCATAGACGTGGAGGGCAAAGGGCGAAAGCGCTTGGAACTTTGCTTGGTCGAACGGCTGATCCGAGTTGTGGACGACGAACACAAATCGCTTCAACGGGAATCGCCCCAGTGTCTTTGCCACCTCAAAGACGTAGTCACCATTGAGGAATATGCGATCACCATTACCTGCTAGAAAGGAGTACTTTGGAGCATTCGGGTATCGTGGATCAAATACCCATTTGCAGATCTCTGCAAACGACCGACCCGATATCATTTGCTATGTAGAAAGACAAGTATGAAGGTCTTTTCCTTCTGTTTATATGGGCCTTACAATGAACGGTATTATCCGGGCATGGTAGAGAACATTCAACTCATTCACAAGTACTTTCCCGACTGGTATATCTTCATCTACCTGGGGGCTGACATTGACACGCATACCGTGAATGTACTGAGCTCAGCTCCTCGTGTAATTCTGCGTTGGACGGGTAAGGTGGGTGCAGGGAATATGATTGATCGGTTCTTTGCAATCGACGAACCGGGCGTTGAGTTGATGATGGTGCGTGATGCCGACTCACGCATTCATTGGCGTGATCGCTGGGCGATTCGACAGTTTGACAACTCGCCGCACTTTGTCGCCCACTGTATTCGAGACAACAAGGAACACACTGCGTCTATAATGGGTGGATTATGGGGCATTCGCAAGAGTGCACGGCTACACATCGAGACCGACTATGAGGCATACAAGCGTAATCCGATTGTGGTCGGACTCGCACACGACCAGGACTTTCTAGGTGTATGCATTTACCCGTCAGTCGTCTCTCGCATGCTTGTACACGTTGGAAACGGTGGCCCACGTGGGCTCGACGAAACGTGCGTCAACTTTCCGTTTCCACCCCAAGACAACTTCTATTGCGGTAAAGTGGAGAAGCCTGGGTTTGTGGACGTACCTGGCCCAAAAGCAGAAAAGACACTGCCGCCCGGTTTTCTGAAACTTTCTAGATGATGTATAATGAAGACTCAGCGTACCCTTGGATCTCGTCGCAAGGTATGGAACGGAACGGCCCAGAAGACTCCCGGTGGTCTGACGAAGGGCGATCTGATGATGAATAAGTACGGACGTATCGTGTCTCGCAAGCGTGCAGCTCGTGCTCGCAGCGGTCACGCCTTTACTCGGAAGCACAAGGGCGGCGACTCAGAGCCCGTCATTCCGGAGTAAATAGACGCCTGCGATCGTCATTAACAGTCCGGTATATTGACCCGGTTTATCCAATCGGTCGCCCAACACGACATATGCTGCCAAGCTTTCTAGTACGCCGGAAATCCCGTCCCACATTCCGTTCACGTACAGCACATTTCCCGTGCGCAGGCACTTTATAAGGTAGTAGATGACACCTGCATAGCCGACGATACCGTATCCCAGATACATGGGGCGATTGGTCTCGGCATACCAACGCAGACTGAAATCGCCGAAAACCTCCACGACAGAGAGTGCGACGATGTCGGTCAGACTCATCCGCTTATCTTTTATTGAGATTCATTAATGAGGCCGGTTGATTCGGTCGACAGATGGATCAAATCGAAGGACTGGAAGTATGGAACGTTTGACATGCTCCCGGTCTCATTTGGCGTCTTTATGGCCCTTCTCGACGTGGTCATGATGGGATCTGCTAAGCTTATCTCGATTGATGCGATACCGTATAGTGTTGGACTGACACTTGCAACGATCGTCTACTCACTTCAGCCGTTCTTTTTCGTTAAGGCGCTTGAGTTCGAGAACATGACCGTGGTGAATGTGATCTGGAACTTGGCGTCCGATACGCTTATCACAACAATGGGCATCTTCTTCTTCGGAGAAGAGATCAGTGGGCTGCGATGGCTTGCCATGTTTCTCAGTCTCGTCTCGATTGGACTGTTCTCGTATACCGATGTAACCACCACGTGATTTTTTTAGGTTATGAATGTAATGGCTGGTATCGCTGCTGCTGCCGCACTTGCGGCTATGGCAGCACTATCAACACAGGCCGACTCGTCGGGTGCGTCACGTGCACTCGCATCTAGCCTAGGCTCACTCGGGCAGGCTCCCACTGTAGACAAGACTGAAGCACAGTTGAAAAGAGACTATGCACTGGCCAAGGCGGAACGACATGCGGCATTTATGAAGTCTGAAGCCGAACGGCCTGTCCCAACTACACCGTTTGCGACAGATACCGGTGTAGCGGCTCGTAAGGCTGCGTTCGACGCCCAGGAGGCCATCTATGCGCACAAGCTCGAGGATGACATAACGGCTGCGGCTGAGGCAGTGACGAAGAAGGAGGCTGCGGAAAAGGCGGATGCCGATAAGAAGAAGGAAGCTGCGGAAAAGGCGGATGCCGATAAGAAGAAGGCGGAGGAGACTGCGGCTTCCGAGAAGACGGAGGCGGCGGCGGCTCAAGCGGAGGCTGCACCAGGACAGAAGAATGCATTCTGGGAGGCGGTCAAGCTTGGGCTTTCGAGCCGATTCCAGAGCCTTAAGCCGGCAATTGAACTGGCGAAACAGACCCCGAGTCTGCTAACACAAAACTATGGCGACAACATGCGGCCCTTCATCAGTCAACTCATGTATCTCGCCCACAACGCAGCTGTATATGGAGAAGTCAATCGAGGATTATGGAAGGGAGATATAGGAAACTACAATCTTCTCGCACGTTGGACTGCACGGAAGAAGCTTGCAAAAGAAAGGGCGACTAAGCTCTACAATGAGGCTAAGGGTGGTGGTCGTACTCGCCGCCGTAAGCGCGGTGGCGCATCCACCAACGAGATTGCCGAGCTCGTAACACTTGTCCTCAACCAGGCCGCAATTGAAGGCGGACAAAAGGCACTTGCGGTCGGCGATGCGGTTGCAGTCTTGGTTCACGACTTTGTGGACAACACGTCCGGGATCCCGCCCATGACCCCACCCGAGAAGAATGCAGCTAACGCAGCGATCGAGAAGCAGTTGCGGGGCGTACTCGACGCATTCATTAAATACCAGAAGTCTACGAAAGAAAGCGATTCCGAAGGTCGCCGGTTGATCGCAGCTGGTCTCTTCAAAACTTTACCGCCCAAGACAGAAGTCAATGAGTACTTCCTGAAGTCACCGAGAACACTGCTCGGATTCTACGATGAGTTTGTCGCAACAGTCAATACTGCACATGCCACGACGGTTAAAACGGCGGACGACGATGAAACGAGGGCAAAGCGTGCGATGTGGGATGCAAATAGGGCTGCAGACGACGCTGCAAAAGCTGTCAATGCGATGCTGGATACGATAGGGAGTGCACCACTAGATAAGAGGTCTGGTATCATCGACAGTGCGACCCAAGCAGTGGACGCTGCAATTGCAGCAGCGACCGCTGCGAAGGTAGTCGAGACGTTTATGCGTCCATTGACAGACGCTAGGGAACGGATAGAAAGTGCAAAGCGGGACTTGGAGGAGGGCACGGGGATGGCGGCGTCGTTGACTGATCGTCAGGCTCTGCCTGCGCGCGAGCGGCGACTTCTCGAAGAAGGAGAGCTGGGTGTTCCGTACACCAGTGAAGACGCACGAGCGGCGGCGAAGGCGAAGGCGGACGCTGAGCGAACCCCCAACTTCTATGCCGATCGGATTGCACATGAAGAAGAGGCGGCGAAGGCTCGGGAAGAAGAGGCGGCCCTTCAATCCAAAGCAGACAAGGCAAGTGATGAAAGAGAGGCTAAGACCAAACTAGTATTACAAAGTATAAAGGCCCCTCTTAGAAACGCAGCCAATGCGGCGAGGGCGAGGCTGGCTGCGAATGGAGCGGAGATTGGTTCGCTAGCATGGCAAATATCGAATTCGAGAGTGGGTCCGGTTCAGGGTCTGGCTGCGGCGGAGGCGGAGAGGGCGAGGCTGGCTGCGGCGAAGGCGGAGGGGGCGAGGCTGGCGGCGGCGGAGAGGGCGAGGGCGAGGCTGGCGGCGGCGGAGGCGGAGAGGGCGAGGCTGGCGGCGTTGGATACGACTGCGGATGCTGCAGTCCCCCTTCCGTTGGAAGCGTCCCCTCCTCTTCCTCCATCGGCTAGGCCGTTGGCGCCCCCTCCTGGTTCGATGTTCGGGGATTTTCCTCCAGCACCGGAGCCTGAGCGCAGTTCGCTGTTTGAACCAAAGCCAGTACCGGTTCAGCCACTAACGGGCGAGGCTGCGGCGGCAGTGGCGGCGGCGGCTGCGGTGGTTCAAGCCCCCGCCCCTCCGCCGCCCGCTCAGCCTTCGGTGGAGGATCAAGCAAAGAGTGCAGCCGATGCAATCAAAGCTAACATTAGCAACGAGGATAGCTTCCAGGCAGATCTAATTGCTGCATTCGAGAAGGGCGGCTCGATCAAGGAGGTCGAACAGAAACTGAAGAAGACGCCTGAGCTTTACGATACCAGCTTCAGGATATTCGAAGGCCCGCTCATGTATATTATTTTCCGCTTGGTGACAGACGCAGAGCTCGACGATCGGGCGGCGACACTCTTCGAGAAGACAACTGCGCGGTTGAAGAATTTAGCGAAGAAACCCGCCGAGCTGCGCGCGCGCCTAGCAGAAGACTTCGAGAAGCTTCGCATAAGTGCGGAGAAAGCAGCGGCACTTGGACGGGCAGCTTTGGCAGCTGCTGCGACGACGGCGCAAGAGCGGGCAGCCGCCGTTGCGGAACGCGTGCGTGGCGCTCCGGCCGCGGCCTTGTCAACGGCCCGGTATGCTCTCGCTGCTCCGGCAAGGGCTCTAGAGGCTGAGCGGGAGAAGAAAGCTGCAAAACTAAGGGCCGCGATTGAAGCTGCACGTGCGGCACGAGGTGGTGGGCGTACGCACCGTCGAGGACGGCGGGTATCTCGCAAGCGCGGTGGAGCAACACCTGCTAACTTTGCTACGCTTGTGAGGATGTGTCTTTCTCACGGAGTAACCGATCGCGCGCGGGTACAGTCGTTCCTCGTGCTTATAGGACTTACCGACGAGGCTCGCGCGACAAAGTTGCTGCCTGTTCTCAATGAATTCATCGCATGGAGGAAGCGCACCTGGAAGGAAGACGTTGATTACCAGACCCTTTCCGGACAGGAGGCCTCTGACTTGAAACCCGCAATCAAGACGACCGTCTTCAGAGAAGCACTGTTTCCGGGCAGCACAGCGGCGATGGAGGCTGATGCACCTGCAAGCCGGTACACGCCGCTAGGCGTTGGCAACATTAACTCTCCTAGTACTGCAAAACCCACCAGATCCATTCTTAAGATAAAACCTCTCGGTGGGCCCGAACCTGACCGCAACTCGATCTTTGAACCAACCCAGCCTTCACTTGGACCAAACAATGTTCTTGATCGTCCAGAAGTTCCCGATGGAGTACCGAAACCTCCTGCGGCGGCTGAGGCTCCGGCTCAGGTTCAGAACATGACGGGCGTACCCGCAGTACTCCTGCGTGGGAATCAGAATGGCACAGCCGACGAGTCAAAGGATTCCGAATTAGTTCCTCGTCCTCACAGCCCTCCCGCCTCCGAGTGGTTACGCGATGCTCCTGCACAAAGCGCACAGGAATACAACGAAGAAGCCGATCGCCTGTTCGGTACATTCAACCGTGAGCAAGCCGTAGTTGAGACCAAACTCGACGAGCAGAAGCAACGGACTAACGATAAGACCGAGATTCGAGTTGATATCCGGTCGATCTCGAAACCAGCCACACCCGACGTATTCGACGCGATCAAACGGATGCGCGAACTTATCAATAGAATGGGGTCCCAGAAGGTCAAGGATCAAGCCGAAAAGTTGGTTGGGGCCGTTGATACTGCGTTCAAAGGCGTTAGCGCGATCGCAAAGCAACCGGATGTCCAGGCTGCTCTTAACTCGGCCGCATCTAGCATAACCCCGTGTCAGAAGAGGACTGCTACGGTTGCCAAACAAAAGGCAGCAGAACAGGAGAAGGGCCAGGAGATGCGCGATGAAGATGCTATGATTCGTGCAACTCTCGGTCTGTCTGCAACTGCACCCCTAACGCGTGCTAAACGCGCAGAGTACGTGAAACTCATGGCCGAAAAGAGGAAGGCTGAAGGAGAATCGCGACCTGGTACCGCTATCTCGCTATCTGACATTGTACTTGGTCTCGATGGTGCGATAAGCGACACAGAGGCGTTCTTCGAGCGGGAAGAGGAACCGCCTGCTACAGAACAGGAGCAGCGCGACTTCGATAGCCTCGACCAGATTTCGACCAAATCCTTCGACTACATGCAGGTGTTTCTGAATGCCGCAGCTCAGCTCCCCGTTGCCGCCCCGCCGCCGCCGCCGCCTCTTGCGCCCGTGCAGGCCGCTATCCAAGAACAGTCTCGCGCAACGACCCCACTCGGTACCGTAGACAATGAACTCAAACAAAAACTCGCAGACTTACAGCATCAGTTGCAAGCTGTGCAGAAGCGTCACACTGGACTGTCTAGTACCGTAGCAAGCAAAGCGAAAACAGCCGAAATCGCTGCACTCAAGCAGCGTATCGAGGAAGTACGGCGAGAGATAAACGTAGCCGCAACGGGAGGCAGTCGCAAGCGTCGCAAGACACCCCGTCGTCGCCACCACCGCAAGCTGCGTAAATCGACTTTCAGGAGAAATCGGAAGCATTGATAAATGTCTGACGATCTTGTCATTGCCAAGACGGTTCAGACTGCCCCCATCCGTATCCTTGCTGAGGGGTTGAAGTCCATGCTGGTAGAGATGAGTCTGGTCTTTGATAAGGATGGCATTCGCATGATTGCCATGGACAACACTCGCACGGTACTGACGCATATGCGTCTCCATGCGTCCAAGTTTGAACAGTATGAGTACAATCACACGGCCCCGCGTCTGGATGTGGGTCTGAACACGGACCACTTTTACCGTATTGTCAAGACAGTGACGAACGATGACACAATCACGTTCTCGGTCTCCAAGTCGGAGTCCAACCACCTGTGCATAACTCTGGAGAACGGTGAGAAGAAGCGCAGGATCAAGAACAAACTGAACCTGCTGGACCGTGACGAGTCGGACATCAATATGCCCGAGACAGAGTTCGCCACCCGTATCACGATGCCGAGCATGGACTTCCAGAAGATCTGCCGTGACATGACTCTGCTCTCGGCCAAGACGGTGGATGTCAAGAACGTAGGCGGAACACTGACCTTTACCTGCAAGGGTCCCTTCGCATCTCAGACGGTCACGATGGGTGACTCGACGTCTGACATGGCAATTACCAAGTCCAAGCCGGATGAGATTGTGTCGGGTACGTTTTCCCTTCCGCACCTGGTACTGTTCACCAAGTGCTCGAACCTGTCGAACAACCTGGAGATTCACATGAAGAATGATTGGTTCATCATGATTCGCTACGTCATTGCGAATCTGGGCGACATCAAGCTTTGTTTGATGCCCTGTTCCTCCTAGTCTTGCGGACACGACGGCGGCGACGTGTCTTGCGACGCCCGCCTTTCGGTTCATCGTCTTCGTCAAATGCACTGAGGTCTTCACCGGGTTCAGCACCACCCTTTGGCCAGTTTGGTTGCTTCGATACCAATTCTCGAGCAGCCGCTGCGATATCATCGTCCGTCAATGCGGACGTGTCTGTCTTCATGAACGTTTTCAGTCCAGCCACACCCGACGCACCCAATGCTGCCCGTGCCTTGGTTGATGAATAGGATATCGCACCCGGGGGTTTTTCGCGTATCGTTACCATCATCTTCGGAAGGTCCTTTGGATCGACTTTGCTCCACATTGGTGCGGTCTTGGGGTCAAAGTCTTTCGCACGGTCTTGACCAATCACCAACGTGATGTCAGTGAACTTTCTGACGTTGTGAAGGTAGTTCCATCCGGCATACGGGCCACCACATGCTACCCCTTCGCAATCAACCGCAGTATCTACAAGAGTAAGGTTCGGTGGGAATTTTCCGTTCCGTGTCATCATTTTGGTCAGTAGACCCTTTTTCATCGCAGACGGGATGAGAGTGTTCTGTGCAGATGAAATGAACACAAAGCACTCCTTCCTCGATTTGAGCATCTCGTCGATCATCTCGACGTGTCCCAATGTCGGAGGTTGAAACCGGCCGACTGTGTATGCGACCGCCATTGTTAATCCCATTGAAAAAGGTAATGGAGGCGGCTACCCTCGTCGTAACACTGTCGACCACCGTTCTCCATGCGTGGATGATTTACGTCAGCTACATGTGGATTGTGAACTGCACGTGTGTGTAGTCAGGCTCCATTTGGTCGCATGTATTGAAGACCCAGCCTTCGGCCGTGTCCACGCTTCACTTCGGCCTCAGATTGTGGGCCTTGTACGCAATGTCGTCACCCAGCTTCATCTTCAGCGATGGACTGAACAACTTGCGATCACACACCGCCGTCGTTGAATTCCACACCTTGACGATGTGAAACTGTCCCTTCGGAGACACCGTGACGCCCACGATGGACTCGTTTGAACTCTTGAGGAACGATTCGGCCAGGCAGTGGACCATGCAATCAATGAAGACGGTATGCGTATCTCCCGCATCCACCTTCTTTGACCACGCACCTCCCTTGTCGTTTTCGGGTGCATCCCATAGGGGACGCACGCCAGTCTTCATGAAGAAGAACATGCCAGACTCCCAGACATCCTTCGGGATGCCGTCGATTAAACTCCAGAATTCTGCCACCGTAGTGACCTCGTAGATGCGGATGTAGCTGCTGAGACTGTAGTCATTGTTGGAAGGGTCGTGATACCAGAGAGTCCACGTCATTTTGTCCGCACTCATCCCTTGATGAGTATGTGGTAATCCGTTTTCCGGACAGCCGACGGAAAACCAATCCTTTCTCAACCACAAGGAGAGAGAGCGTCGAAATGGATTCCGTTATCTCAATCTACGCTCTCCGCCCTTCTGTCAAGCAGCCCCTTCCCGACTCGGTCATCGAGGTCTTCTCCAAACTACGCACGTCCTTCCGTCCAGTCTACCGTCGTCCTGTTCGCCGTGACCCGCCTGCAGAGGTTGCAAACTGGCGCCAGAATGCCTTGGTTGAGACGCTCCGCAAGGTACGTGAGAAGGATGATGCCGACTACGACGAGATCAATGCAGCTATTAACAAGCTGTCCAAGCCAACCTACTCCAAGCTCACGGACATGATCAAGACCAAGATTGCCGCACGTGATCCGATGTTCCGCCTCCGAGTCACAACACTGCTGTTCGATCGGGGTATCCGCCAGAACTTCTATGCAAGCCTGCTGGCTGACTTGTATTCCGATATTGTCAAGGCAGAGGAGGATGCCCGCAATGACCTGGCGACACAGGTAGACATGTTCGATTCGCTTTACGATACGTCTGCAGTGACGATCGTACCTTCATCCACAGATGCTGGTTTCACGGATGCGCTGATTGCCTGGACAAAGCAGAAGGAGACGAAGCGTGGCTTCGCAGTGTACACTGCAGAGCTGTATTCCCGGGGGCTTATCCCGGAGGCCACGATGGCGGCATTTGTCAAGACAATTGTCGACGATCTCGGCGAGAGTATCCGCCATCCACGCACGCCCCCGACGGAGGAGCATGTGGATCACTTGGTTCGCTTCCTAGCCGCCGTCGCACCCAAGGTCAAGGAGGTGAAGCCGTTGGTTGCCAGACTCCTTGCGGTTCCCCGTGCCGAGACGCCGTCGCTGTGCATGAAGAGCAGGTTCAGGATGGAGGATGTCTCCAAGGCTTGAGCGTTAAAATGAACGCAAACACATCCTCGACTTCACACAAATGGCCTGCCCCTCCGCAACAGTCATGGCCCATGTCGCCAAGCTTGCTATTGAGCACGACCGTCCTATTTATTTAGATTACTATGCTGATAGCCTCTCCAAGGTCTGCTGCATCGGTGTCTCTGGAGAGAGCAAGTGCCTGGTCAAGTCGGACACGGAGTACACGTCGCCCATCGAGTCGATCATGCGTCTCAAGGAGGAGAAGATGTACATCATCATGACGGAGAACAGCATCTACGTGGTATCTGCCGACATTCCCGTCAAGCGCATCGTTCAGCCATCTACGGAAACGGCTAGTTCGTAAGACAATGCAGACATTCCCACCTCCTCATCGCATTTTGTTTGAACCCTTAAACGACCGCTCATCGCATTCCGTATGGAACACGTACGTGGCCGCAAACAAACATCGATGCGACTTTGAAGAGGTGGATGCAGCGGCTGTTAACTCGATCGACGACTTTGCGCCGTGGGTTACGCAGTGGATGTCGTTCGTTCCATCTCAGGCTCATATTCGCATGCGTGTACTGATCGTGTGGCACGCCCACTTTTTAACTGCTGCGTGCCAACAGATGCTCCGCCGTAGTTTGGAACAGCGGTCCTTCCGCTGTCGAATCTGGTTTCACATTGAGGAACCCCTGCTTCAGTCGGCAATTGTCTCTCGGTGTATTGTGACTCGAATGCCTGTCTATTCGCACGTTCCCGAACTGAATGGCGTGATCGATGTTGGATTGTGGACGGACCCGCATGCGTACGAAAAAGGAATGATAAACAAGGAGGAAGGATAAGGCATGCGCGTATTTACAGATGGAGCCTGTTCGGGAAATGGACAGAAGGGCGCAAAGGCCGGGTTCGCTGCATGGTTTCCAGAGCATCCCGATTGGTCTGACTCTCAGCGTGTCCCCGACGACCAGTCGCAAACGAACCAACGAGCCGAACTGTCAGGTATTCATCTTGCACTGTCGATCCTTGTCTTGAAAGGCGCACTCGACGAAGACCTCGTCATCTATACTGACTCGGAATACTCTATAAAGTGCCTGACCGAGTGGATGCCGGGTTGGGTGTCAAGAGGATGGAAAACAACGATGGGGAAACCTGTACTTCATCGGGATTTGATCGAAGGGATTGCAGTTCACTTGACGAAGTTCAAGCATCGATTCCATCACGTCCGTGCACACACGGGGGGTGTAGATGACCTGTCAAAGCAGAATGACATTGTGGATCGCATGGCATGCGAGTCCGTTCACGGGCGTAAGATCGAAATGCCCCCACCTCGGCCCGTAGACGAGCTGTTCCCCGGCTGTCCTATTGCAGTGATGAGTCCGCCTGTCGCAGCGCCTGTGATTTCTGCCTGGATTCGGGCAAACATCGCAGCACTGGATTCAGAGGTCATTGACAAGCATTTGATGAAGGCGTTTACGGAGATGTGCAAGACTCGCAACGTGACACTAACAAAGCAGACCGTTTCCAAGCATCCCGTGTATCGAGCGGAGCTGACAACCGTCCACATCGAGAAGACAGAGGTTTAAGAGTTTCCTCTCTGTATAAAGCATGTCGAACACTGTCGTGGCCTACTATTTCTGGTCTCCTACGTGTGGACCGTGTGCATCCATCAAGCCTGCGATTGCAGACCTGATCGATGAGTTTCCGGGTATTTATTTTACTGCTGTGAACACTCGTGACGATCCGCAGGGTATTGCTGCCAAGCTCAATGTTACCGTTGTGCCGACGATCGTCTTTTTGAAGAATGACGTGGAGGTCGGACGGTATTCGGGTACAACGGTCATCATGTACTACACTCTGGCACGGAAGGCATTGGCTGCGTAAATTACTGCGGGCACTTTGCAGCTCGCCCCACAGCCCCGTCAGACTGAGCCGCACTGTTTGGGTCATCGGAACTCATTCCGAGGTCACCAAACCCACCAAACCCACGACGACCAGGGCCGCCGCCACTACTACCGCCTGCAAGGACTGTCGAAGGGAGGTACTTTGGTGCATATGTAGTCATCACCCAGAACGCACCTCCTCCGATTAGGATACCATATCCACCACCAAAGAGGGCGGCCATCGCAGGCGACGCTACGCAATCGGAAATGGCGACAACCTGCCCGCCGAAGAGGACGAGGGCGGCTGCGATTGCACCCGCAGCATCCAGCAGACTCAGATTGAGTGCGAGGTCAAAAATGTAGTACGACAAGATACTTGACGTAACTGTGAGCGTCTGGGGAACACCGGCCTTGTTGCCGATTCCTCCGCTCATGAGACTGCATCCTTCGTAGTCAGCACCGCCTCGTAATCCGCCAAGTGCAGAGGGTGGCCCTGTTGGAGGAGGAGCCTTTACACCTCGTAATTTTGTCATTGCGGCAGCAGCACCGCCCGCCACCATGTCGAGGAAAGGTGCGACAATGGTAGCCAGAACACCTACCATTGTGCCTGTCCAGTACACGCCTTCGTATGTGAAGGCATCGGCCAAGACGCCAAATAGGAGTAGGAAATGAGGTACGAACCGCAGGAGGACCATTGCCCAGGATGGGGTCGCACCCGCACCCGTTCCTCCAGACATGACGGCAACAGCGGCCACCACTCCAATAATTGCACTGCTGGCGGCAAGGATCAATCCCTGCCACCAGTTGAGTAGTCCACGTGGCGCGGGGGCATTAGGATCCGACATCTTGTTCTCTTGACAGACTTGTTTTATACACACTAGAACAATGGGAAGTAAATGCTCGAAACAAGACCACCTCGATCCAAAACCATCCGTGGATATGACCGTTGGCGTGACTGTTGCCGGATCACATGGATGTAAATCGTGTACTCTGAGATATCCGCCGGGCAACACTGCGTCCACAGTCTCGCTTACTCGTACCGGCAATACGATCGTGATATCACCACTTGTACCATTCACAGCGGAGTTTAACGGAACGAGATATACATTTAACGATGTACGACTATTCTACCCGTCTCCTATCCGTGTAGAAGGCATACAGGCGGATGCGGTTATCCAGTGTATTGACAGCACCAATCTCATGATTCTGATACCTCTACAGAAGGCGGCAAGTGGTAACGGGTCGTCGTTTGAATTCTTGTCTCCGATTGCGTCGAGACTTGACCCGGCTACGGCAGACGGAATGGGACTCAAGGACAACCCTGTAGAAGACCCAAAAATCATGGCATCCGGAGATTTCGTTGCGAAGCTCATGGAGTATGCCCGTGTCAAACGAGCGCAGGCGGCGGGCGATACATACAATACAATCAGTGTTCCGACAGGTCAGAATTGGGCATTAACGAATCTTGTCAAGGAGTCCGATCCTTATTTCACGTGGGTAAATAGCGGTCTCGAACAATACACACGATCGGATTCCGACTGCGACCGGTATATTGGGTGGCGGGCTACCAAAGGCGCACAGGTCATCTTCTATCAGAACCCCGTACCTATCGCACAAGACGATTTCGTCAGATTGACTTCGACCGTCGGGCCCGTGAAGCCGGCTGACGTGCTCTCGCCTGTTACTAACCCGCTCTACATGCCGGGCAAGGCGACAGGTTGCAGAGTTCCCCTGCCACCACTCAAACTTCCCAAGATCCACATCGATGCAAAGGTAACTGATTTGATGATGTATGCATTTATGCTAGCGGCTGTGCTTTTGGCAGTTGTTCTCGCCGTTGCCATCGTTAACAGTGATGCGTTAGATCAGTTCGGAAAGGGGTTCGCACGTTTGTTCTCATGGGGAACACCCGCCAAGGCTTCAGCCGCCCCAGCTGGATCCGCCCCACCTCCAGATCCTATGGCTGGACTAGGCGCACTTGCTGCAGCTGCTGGCAAAAAAGGAATCAACCTGCCTAAATGATATCTGCCATCAAAAATGGTTGTTGCACTCTTCATCTCACCCTCCGGCACGCTGAGCGAAACGCCCCTTCCGGCAAAGACATCCGATGTGCTCGAGTGGCTTCGTAAGAAGACCAAGCAGCCCACAATGCAGTTTCAGGGCAAGATGATTCATGATGAGGATGTATATGCGGTCTTTGGCGTCCCCTGTGAAGAGGAAGAGGGAAACACCAACCAGCATATGCTACCTCCGCCGTTTAACGATGACCTCTTCACAGGAGTGCTCGTTATCATGAAGTCAATCAACCCTAGTGCGGATGACTACGACGCCCATGCCACTCAGTACAAGGATCTGCACTCTGTGGAGTACGATGAGTTCTACCACTCGTCGACGTTCCAGGAGGATGATGATGAGGATGAGAAGGATGAGGACGACGATGCGGGAGACGCCGTGGTCGAAGAGGAAGATGACGATGTTCCTACGGTGGACAGGGAACTCGTACCTGTCCATACGGTGCTTGCGTCCAATGTATATGTCGATCACCCACTTCGAACCCTTGTGCGTGACAAGTTCGATTCGAATGAGGTGGAAACTGCTATTCTCAAGAAGTGCGTAGCGGATGCGCAGGAGTGGTTCATTGATCAGACGTGGAGTAACACGGTGTTTCTTAACCTGTATCGCAATCGAGCCATTGACTTGTACCGGTACCGTCAGCTCATGCCGACAATGACAGTTGATGCATTCGTTAATTCCACGCCTCTGATTCAGAATCCAGAGAGGTGGACGGAGATCGTGCAGAGTACATCCGAGAAAGAGAAGGCGACTCATTCGAAGAAGCAGACTGCGAGCATCTTCATGGATTGCCGTCGCTGCCGCAAGAAGACTCGTTGCGATTACTACCAGATGCAGACTCGCTCTGCGGATGAGCCGATGACGACCTTTGTGACGTGTCTCGACTGCGACCTTCGCTGGAAGTTCTGATTTTAACGCCAACTAAAGAACAACAACATGGCTGACGAGGTAAAGGCAACACTGCGTTCGTGGCTTGAGATCGACGACCAGATGCGTGGCCTGCAGACACAGCTCAAGACGCTGCGTGACCAGAAAACTGCACTGGGGGCGCAGGTGCTGTCGTACATGAAGGACAATGACCTTGCTAATTTTGTTTTGGACGGAACGGGTGGTACAATTGCTCGGTCAGAGCGGACATCCCGACCGGCGCTGAAGCGGTCTACTCTCCGCCAGCAGCTGTTTCTCCAGTTCGCCGATCAGCCCGAGCGTGTGGCCGAGGCTCTTCGTGCAATCGAGGGCATTCACGAGGGCGATGACATGTCCGTTGGTGGGACGAAGAGGGATGTATTGTCCCGTCGTTTGCCCCGCAGTCAGAACATATCGCTGAATTGAAAAAGATGGACTGGTCGTGGACTATTGTGGCAGCCGTGCTAATCAGTTACGTTCACCTTTTCAACACGCTCGGAGAGAGGTATCTGGATGGCAGAGTGACTACGTGGATGGATCTACTTAGAACCTCGACGACAGCAATGGACCGGGAACAGTGGTCCTCCGCTGTGCGGGCGTTAGTTTGATCCTGCGAACCTTGGCCTTGGGCGGAACATGTGCAGAACAGAGGGCGATCCAACTCGATTGGTTCTCGGCGGGGGTAGCGCCCTTGATGTGGCCAGCGGTCATGAGATGGACGAAGCACCAACGGTGATCGTCACCAGAGATGTTGGAGTCGGAGGGCAGGACGGCATGCTGGCAGTAGGGGCAGAACATTTTGGGCGTTGTGATTGCGGGACAGTCTGTCATTGTCTTGACATTGGACAATCCGTTTTCATACGTCGCCAAGGCTCCTCGTTCCTCATACCCCAAACTTTCGCTTGAAGTCAGACAGACTAGCCTTCAGGCTTGGTTTGTTCCATAATACCCATCGACTTAATGCACCCGGTGTATCCGGCCTTCTCCAGTGTTCCCCCATTCCCGAATGCCGTTTCAGATACCTCGCCCGGCGAGTCTTGTCCTTATGCTTTGTGTAATCCGACATTCCCCTCGCACCAAACGGAACTGTCTTTGTCTTCCCATTCGGGAGCTCAAATATAGCGTCCCATTTTTTGGCAGGATTGTGCGACCTACGAAGAGTCTTCAACTTCATTATTGAACATGCAGAGTATCTTGCGGGGGATGGGTGTAGATGTATATCTCTCCGAGAACGACGAGGATGAAGAAGACGATAAAGTAGAACCCAAGCGTGTAGAGAAAGAACGTTCCGACGAAGGGAAAGAATCCCGTTGTCTCTTTCACGGCCAGCAGCGTGAGACCGAACTGTGCGTTCGAGACGAATGTCCAGATGAAAAGAATGAGGATCAACCCGCCTACCCCTGCGGCCGCCATCATGAGATAATTCGGTTGGTCGGCCATTATATACCACGGCTATTTTACAGTGCGTCCACCCATGCATCCCACTCTGCCTCCGGGACCTTGAGTTCCTTGAAGGCCGCCATGGCCTCTGCGACCTGGAGGATGATGCCTCCCTCCATTCCCGCAATCACAGCCATACGGTTCTGAAGCTGTTCTGCGGGCGACAGCTCCGGTGCAAAGGCATCGTCAAACCCGCACAGCACGTTCGTGAGCCGGCTGATGTGGCCATCACAGCACATGCCCAGCGAGTCTTCCATCTCCTGCCACAGACGAAGCTCCAACTCCTTGCGAAGGGAAGATGTCTTCATCTTGGCCCAGAGGCCGTCCAACGTTCGCTTGTACAGGAAGTCACCCTCCATGCGGCACGTCACCACTCGATACCATCGCTTGATGTCACGACAGATCTCGCCAATCTTGTCAATTTGCGTCCTCACACGATTGTCGATGACGAGGCTCTTGAAACACGTGGTCAACTCGGCCAGCGTGTTCTGGTCAGACGGTACGTCTGCGTTCAGGAGGATGTCCAGGGCCGCAGTCGTCTGCTGCGTGACGACTCGTGTGTGGATGTTCTGCGTGTCCCGTGCAAAGTTCTCCAGCTCCGTCCGTGCAACCAGGCGAGGGGCAACATCCGCTGGCCACTGTTCTAGCCACCCGATGTTTCCAAGCGGGTCCATGAGCGCATGCCCGCCCATGTGTCGGTTCCAAAGCTCAGCGATGCCTCGCTCTCGTGCGATGGTTACCTCGAGCGCCTGAACGAATGCGGCATTGACGAAGGGCTCTCCGATGTGCATGTGCCATTCGGCAATGACCTCTCGCCACAGGTCAGGCCGCTCCGTAATCTGAAGCACGGCCGGTACATACATCTCGTTCCAAATCGCAATTCGCCTGCGATGAATGAAGACGGTCACGTGACGAGCACAACGGTTATGCTCGCCGGCTGCCCGCATGCAGCCATTGTGCTGGCACCGCTGTGCGGGAGGAAGGTCGGGGCGGGGGCGAAGATGCTCGTGGCGGACGCAGTGGTCGATTCCGGGTACAGCGCCACGGACGCACATCCGGCATCGTTGCACGCCTCCGGGCTGGGCGACAAAGAGGCGAGTGTTGTTCGCACGGCGGTGAATGCCGCAGAGTGGGTCGTCAGCGGCGTAGACGATGTGGGTGCACTGGTGCCCGGCGGCGGTTGCTGCGGCGCACTGGTGAGGAGGCATGATAGTTGAGATGATGTTCTTGTTGAAGTCGGGGCTTTCCTTTTCGGCCTGCTACTTAGGAATCCGTTTTTGTTGGGTCGAGACGGCAAGACGAACGTGTTTAGCCGAACCCAACCGATGTTCGCTGAGACCTTTCCGCTTCTGATTCTTGATCTGCTGTTTCTTTGTCTGAGGAGGCTCCATTGCTTTCCGTTAGATGATGCGGGTAAAATACCTTTTCGGAAAACGATTTGTTATGTCTCATCAGAAGACTCTGAGCCGGCATCCAGACACCATGGCACTTCTCCTCATCAAGAATGTCTTCGAGACTCCCGCAGCCCAGCAGCTCCTCACCCGCCTCTACCAGCAGACCCAGTCCGAATGCATGCGCAACGAAAAGTTGGGCATGGAGGTCGGAAGCGCCCGTGAGAACGACCAGAAGGCGATTCTCAAGGACGCCCTGCCCCAGCTCAACTACCAGATCAGCAACAACCTACCCCAGGATTTCGAGTTGAATGCAGAGCCCGTGTCACAGAAACATATCAGCGGAAAGCCAGGTTCCGGGAGCGTAAAGGCAAAGTGGACGTCGGACAAGGTGAAGGCAAAGGAGTACATGGAGGGCATGCTGGCGGGCGACCCTGCGAAGTTTACTCACCTGCTTATCACCTACATCGAGCCACTTAAAAAGCTGATTACGATCTACGGAATCGACCGTGAGGTCGTTCGGGGCATTGTCGTGGACCTGAAGGATCGGGCGTTCACCCACCACGCAGATACCAATACCCGTGGCGTTGCTTACAGCGCAGCCACGGTCAATCGGATGCATGCTGCGGCCACATTCAAGGTGAGTTTCGAGGGAGACGTGTGCGGGGGCATGGACCCGATCGAGCGCCGGCTGCGGCTACTGGATGCCTGGCGTGCCGAGCAGGAGCAGGACCTTGCGAGCAACTAGATACCCCAGCAGTGTGGGGACCGCATTCCCGATTGGCTTGTATGCCACCATTGACTTTTTACATTCTGTGAGTACACAATTTGGCGGGAATGTCTGGATAAGTGCCGCCTCCCGCACGGTCAGTCGCCTAGTCCCACGGAATTCGATGTTACCATGGTGTTCAGCACGCATTGTAGGACCAAACCCATCCTCGTTAACCGTGGCCTGTCCCTGCCCCTTTTCCAACTTTGCCGCTTTTGAATAGACCTGCTGTGCCGGATCCGTGGTTACGTCCGGTTCGACAAGATGAGCAAAGTAAGGGCGTAGGTGGCATACGAGCCTGTTCTCTGTAATCACATTCCAGTCGTCAGGGAGATCTCTCTTCTTGTCAAGGCGAATGCCTATGATGATCACACGATGCCGAGTCTGGGGAATACCAAACTCTTCACACTTGATGAGTTGATACTTAACTTCATATCCCACTGCAGTGAAGTCAGCGACAATCGTGTCGATTGGATTTCCTTTCATTGTCAAGAGTCCTTCTACGTTCTCGGCAACGAAGATGCTTGGTTTCACACGCTTGACAAGTTCAACATACGATTGGTAGAGTGTCCCACGACTTGAGTCAAACCCCTGCCTCTTCCCTGCGTGGCTAAAGTCTTGGCATGGAAATCCGCCCGTGATGACATCTGCCGTTGGGAACTCGTAGTTCTCAGACAGGAGTTCCCGTACATCACGAAGAACATAGTTGTGGTCCCAGTGATTGAGTTCAGCTACCTTCTTCGCAGCCGGCAGAATGTCGTTCTGAAACACTGTCTCGAAAGGCAGACGTTTCAGATTGACGAAGCCAGTCGTATCGGCGGGCGATGCCACGAAGGACGGGTCTACACTGCTACGAGGAACGACAACCTGCTCGGAGAATCCCACGTCCATCCCACCCATTCCGGTGAAGAGTGAAATGACCTTATAGTCCATGATAGCCGTTGGTATCATACGGAGACATTTCGTTTTGACCCATACAATCCACTTTTCTGAAAACGAATTCATGGCTATCACGGCTAAGTCAATAGCCGGTCATCCAAAGTGGCCATCAAGCATCGCTTCCAAGCACCCAACGCAACCATGTCGACCCCCACCAAGATCCAGCCCGCCCCCGTCGCACCCGGTGCCCCCCGCAAGAAGCCGCAGTGGCTTCTTGACGAGGAGGCCGCCGACCCTACGCTCGCCGCAAAGCTTGATGTTTCCCGTGCGGAGGCCGCCAAGCTGGCCAGCGAAAAGGCCGCACAGGATGCCGCTCGCAACGCCGCATGCGCGGCCTGGCATGCCGCACGCCCTGAGTGGGTCATGCAGTCGGTTGAAATCGCCCCCGGCGTGCGGGGAAGCGAGCGTGAATGGGAAGTGCCCCCGAAGGTGGGTCTTCGCCGTGTCCGCAACAATGAGAAGTGCCCGTATTGCGGCAAGTAAAACCCACAAATGAGGAGAGGGACAATTCGAAGGGCAACGATGGCGAGTAAGGCTAATCTCCCCCCAAGAACCCCAATCTGAAGCGCCCGCATCCGCACGCCACTAACCCGGGGGCAACCCCACCTTTTTGTATGCATCTGCAAAACGGATTCCGTGTCGGACAGGAAGAGAGAACCCATCGCACAAGATGGCACTCTCTAACTCTGACCTCGACGACCTCTACACGGCCTACACTACGGACAACTTCGCCCGGTTCGAGCGTGCTTGCGTTGGCATGTTCGTAAACTACTGGGTCTCCAAGATTCCCCACGACATCAAGGACCGGCTTCTGGACGCCATTCGCTACTCGCGGACACGGCGTGATATGTGGGTTCGATTTCCCAAGGTCATCAGTCCAGACCACAAGATTGAGATTGACGGCCGCGTGATGTACTCGCATCACATCATCCACAAGACGGACGCACTCGCCCAGGTTGCGGCGGCAATTGGCGATCACATCCACGTGCGGCCGGTTGTTGGTGAGGACGGGAATACCATCCTTCGCATCGAGTACTGGCCTCCCCGTGTTCACACTGTACCCAACCCCGAGGATCTGTATGCGGACATGCCCTCGATGGATGGCTACCCGCCTTCGTGATTTCTGAAAACGAATTGTCCGCCATCACGGAACACAGTAGAGTGGGGACCCTAGATCCCCCGCAGGCCGTTTCGGCGGCCCCGTTCCCGGACACGGGTCTAATCATGTGGTGTGGAGCTGGTCCCGCAAAGGCAGAGCTAGACTGTTTTTGTATTTGGATGGTGGAATCCACTTTTCTGAAAACGAATTGTCTGCCATCACAACCAGACTCAGAGCCGGTCATCCAAAGTGGCCATCAAGACAACGCTTCCAAGCAACCAAGCAACCATGCTCTCCTTCATCCCGCACTCCGTCTCCCGCTCCCGCGCCGGCTTCGTTCGCAACCCCTCTGCGGGCTGGTCGATCAACATCCCTCAGTGGATTCCGGCACCCAAGAAGCCCGCCATTGACATGGCGGCTGTTGACCGCGTGGTTGACACCCTTGCCCGCTTCGTGGCCAAGTGGGTCGTGCAGAGCCGCACGGCCCGCAGCAGCGCCCGCATCCGCGAGGCCGGCGAGCGTTGGGCCCGTTCCGCCATGTCCCCCAACTGGGGCAACATGATGGAACACGAGGACCGCCACCGGGCCATCTTGGCTCGCCGTGAGTTCATCCGCTGTGTCTCCATGCCGGAGGCACAGTGGAAGGCGGAATGCCGTGCGGCCATCGCATCCGCATCGGATGTTGGCCCGCTGATGCTGGCATGGGTGCCCATCTGGGCCGCCCGCGATGCCAATGTCGCCCGCAACCTCGTCCAACAGACCCAGGTCTGGAACGAGGTGGCACTGCACAACCGCCAGATGCCCGCACAGCGGCGTGTGGCCCGTGTGGTCCGCAACCACTTCGCAATCGACTCCGATTCCGACTAAACAAACCCCCAAACAAAAAGTTCAACAAACCAGAATGACAAATGAGGCGGAGGACAATTCGAAGGGCAACGATGGCGAGTAAGGCTAATCTCCCCCCAAGAACCCCGAGCTGTAGCGCGCGCCCCGCACCGCCACGCAACTAACCCTTTTTCCTTGCGCCCCTTGCGGCACCTTCCTGATTTCTGAAAACGAATTGTCTGCCATCACGGACAACCGGTGAGTGGGAGTTGATACCAGACCAACCAGCGATGGAACAATGCCGCAAACAAGGTATCCAAGAGGGCAAGATGTCGGGAGGGTGCACGCAGAGCACCAGCTTGAGAGACTCCTTTTGTTTTTGCTTTGTGCCAGCCACACAATCCACTTTTCTGAAAACGAATTGTCTGCCATCACGGAAAACCAATAGCCGGCCATCCAACACATCAAGCATCATCATCCAACATCCACCATGTCTTCCTCCAACCTCAACACGCTCCTGAAGAACCAGATCAAGAACGCCATCGCCGCAATCTACGACGAGCAGGGCACGCACGCCGCCAACAGGTACTCCAACCCGGAGCAACTGTCAAAGGCCTTGCTTGACATCCTGTTCCCCGCCGAGGCCGAGCACAACACGGAGGTCACCGGAATCATCCGGGTGCCCACCGTGCAGGACGAGGCCAAGCCCGCCTCCGACTCCGAGTCCACGGACTCGAAGAAGGAGCGCAAGAAGCGGGCCCCGATGTCCGACGAGGCAAAGGCCGCAATGAAGGCCAAGCGCGAGGCCACCATTGCCGCCAAGGCCGCCGCACCCGCCGAGGTCGTGGCCCCCGAGGTCGTGGCCCCCGAGGTCGTGGCCCCCGAGGTCGTGGCCCCCGAGGTCGTGGCCCCCGAGGCCGAGGACAAGAAGGCACGCAAGCCCCGTGGCCCCATGTCCGACGAGGCAAAGGCCGCAATGAAGGCCAAGCGGGAGGCCACGATCGCCGCCAAGAAGGCCGCAGTCTAAACACAAACACAAACTGCTGAAATCAAAATGACAAATGAGGCAGAGGATCATTCGAAGGGCAACGATGGCGAGTAAGGCTAATTTCCCCCAGAGAACCCCGAGCTGTAGCGCCCCGCACGCACTAACCCTTTTCCATTGCAGGCTTCGTTCAATCGAAATGCGAAACGCATCCTCGATTCAAGAAACGGTTGTAACTTTTTCAAACTGGAATGACTTTGCACAAACGGATGTAATTTCGACCCAGAATTCGTGGGTGGAGAATCCGGATTCCGTAGGTACGTGCGCAGACTGGGCGCAGGTCACGCCGTGGCATGCTCGCTTCGCTCGTGCGGCCTCGTGTCTTTTTTGGGGGGTGGGTCAAAAGGCGACGTGG
>Ga0304728_1000500_pt1 | contig 33239 bp, 42 predicted proteins | sample C_130625_MF_Meta_FD_190476 | JGI IMG/M metagenome (GOLD analysis project Ga0304728, IMG submission 190476) | Freshwater microbial communities from Lake Croche, Canada to study carbon cycling - C_130625_MF_MetaG (v2) (version 2) | ecosystem: Environmental > Aquatic > Freshwater > Lake | place... | reverse complement strand
TCTTGATCCTGTGCTCTCGCCCTTGAACAAAATTGTGACCACAGATTTTTCATCGTATGTCGCTGAAAAAGGTCAAGTCGTTCACACTCGCTACGCTGATTCTTTCTCCGCTTCTGAATACGTCCGTGCAAACGGTTTCGTTGCCGCAGACGCAGTATCGAACGATGTAGCAATCACTCTCGACAAACATAAATATGTGATGGCGAGTTTTGATGACACCGAAGTTGCCACCATCTCGCTTGATATGCTCCGCCGTGTGTTTATCGCTCCTATGGCCAACGCAACTGTGAAGTCACTCTTTGATGCCGTTCTTGCAAAGACCACCATTGCTAACTTCTCGACTGCCGCTTACTCCGGTGTTAAGGCAGACTTCAATCGTCAAGCAATCGCTGGTGTTGCAACTTCACTCACCAAAGGAAATCTTCCTTTTGATGGTCGCTCGATGCTTCTTTCACCAGACGCTTTCGGTCAACTCTTACAAGACCCAACCGTTGCTCAATACTTATCGATTGGTGACACCAGCGTGATCCGAGACGGAAAAGTTGGTCGCTTACACGGCATCGACATTTACGAATACAATGGTTTCAATGCCGCACCTTCTGGCGAACACTTAAATGGTATCACTGGTTGCCGTGAAGGTCACGTCATCGTGACCCGTGTTCCGTCTGCACCTACCACTGGTGGTGGCGAACAAATCACCGTCAGCGATCCTGATTCTGGTTTTGCTTTCAGTCTCCGTTCTTGGTATGATTGGACAAAGGGTCTTTCTAACATCTCCGCATCTTGGATCACCGGAACTTCTGTTGGTAATCCTAACGGTGCACAACGCATCAAGATTACTGACCTGTAATTCCTAACGGAATAAGGTTGGTTTAGCAAAGCCCCCAGAGATGGGGGTTTTTTGTGCTTGAAATTCTCCGGCAATCCTGCAATGTGATTGTATGCAAGCAATGCTCGCCACCACTTACGCTGGAACGCTCCCGGCATCCTACGCAGTCGAACCCAAGTTTGATGGTGTGCGTGTGTTGGTGCATTGCAACGCAGTCACTGGACAAGTCTCATTCAAGTCTCGCAACGGCAAGTCATTCACATCACTCTCACATCTCAAGTCACAGGTGCTGGCCTTCATCGCTGGCAGTCGTGGTGATCTGACTCTGGATGCGGAAGCAGTAAGCGGAACATTCTTTGACACGGTTGGGCAAATCCGTTCCAAGAAAACGAAAGCATTGGATGCAACCCTGTGGGTGTTCGACATCATCAAGTTTGGTTCATACGCTGAACGCAGACAGACGCTCGAAAGAATGGCCGCACAAGAATCCGTCCGCATTGTTCCTGTCGCTTACAACATCGACATCAAGGATGCTTTCCTGAAAGCCAAGTCTGACGGCCACGAAGGAATCATCATCAAGGATACCGGGAGCGATTATGAATCCAACGAACGCAACGGTTCTTGGCAGAAAGTGAAAGACCGTGCGACTTACGATTGCAAGGTGATTGCCGTCACCGACAAATCCTTGACCATTGACTTCAACGGTGTGCAAGTTTCTGTCGGGTGCGGTTTCACCCCTGCGGTTCACAACGCAATCTTCTCAAATCCGTCCGCAATGCTAGGACGCACAATCGAAGTTGCTTGCCAGAGTATCACCCCTGCTGGTTCGATGCGTCACCCCACCTTCCTGCGTCTCCGTCTAGACAAGTGATTTGACCCCTCTGGCTTGCCTTCTGGGACGCTTTTGACTCCTGCGGAGGGGTATGGGTATAATCCAAGACGAATGGGCCTCCGATGCCAGCGAGATTCTTTCCGAGATTCCGAAGTCGGTGACTGTCCGTAGGGGTGCTGGAACGCAAACCGCATTTGAAGTGTTGGTGTCCCCACCTATGATCCAGCAGGATTTGGAGACAGGTGGTTTTATGTCATCAACATCCTATGACGTGAAATTCAAACGCACGGACACGGAAGCACATCCCGGTGTTGTCATTTACGGAAACCTTGTTCGCTATAACAACGGAGACTTCCGCATTGTCGCAATCAATGACCGACCACCTTCTGCTTGGATTATTGTGAAAGTGCAATCCAAAGGCGAACCAGCATAATGGCATCGCAAGGAAAAATAAACGTCAAGACGATGGAGGTGGACGCAACGATGTTGCAGAAGCATCTTTATGCCTACCAGAAAGTTTTAGGTGGAACGATTGGCGATGTCGCACGCAGACAGGCCGCCTTGTTCTGTCAGGATATGATTTCCTATTCTCGACCCTTTTCAGGAAGCAGACCCGGTGACGGAGAAACTTCCCAAGCAAAGGAACACGGAAATGCAAACGTCAAAAATTCAATTTACAAAATCTTTCGTCCGATTGATAGGACAGGCCCTAATGCGATTGCCGACTTGGGTGACTACGAAATCTTCAAAATGTGGATGCGTGAAAAGGGTCGAAAAGTTTCCAAGAAAAAATGGGAATCATTTCAATCCAAGTATGCCAGAGGAAACACCTATAAATTTTTGGGTTCTGGAGATTCTTCTGCGGAGTTTGAACAAATCCATTCATCGTTCCGAACCGACTCTGGCCACGGATCATTGAAGTCAATCGCACGTCACGGAAATGGAAAGAAGAACGAACCTTTTGTGATTGTGAAAAACGGCAAACAGATTGACCGCTACATCAAACAAAAACAGAAAGATGTCGGTATGTTAAAATCTGCCTATTGGTGGGCGGCCGTTGGTATGGGCGAGAAAATCAAATGCCCAGCGTGGGCAAAACAATCAATGGCAAGTCGCAATGCCATCGCCATCAAGTCGGGCGAGAACACCGAGAAACCTGAATTCACCGTTGGAAACACAATCGGTGGGAAAGCCGGGAATGACAATTTTGTCCGTGTCGCAATCAATCACCGTGCTTATTCAATGCGTGTGAAGATGGCACAAGAATTGATGAAACAAAAAAAGAAACTTTGGCAAGCGTGTGCCGATGGTCGCATTTCAGCAATCGCCAAAGGATTTGGAAACTAAAACTTTATGCCTGAACCTACTCTCTACGGAATAAGAACAATCACGGAACAATCGCTTCTTGCATTGTTCAACAGTTATTCAACTTCACTTACAGGTGTTCAAATACACGCTGGGCAAACGGAGGAAATCAGATCCGTGCCAATTATCATTCTCCACGCAGAGTCTGCAAATGCTCATCGTGACTTGGGTGCGTTCTGGTTGGGCAACTTTGAAATCACGGTCAAAATTTACATTTATTCGTCTGCCGATGATAACACCCTCGCCCAGCACCGGGAGCGTGTGGAAACCGTTCAGGGTATTATGCAAGACTTGAACGGCATCAAATCAGCGTGGACGCAAGGTCAGTTGTATCAATGCTGGATGAATTCTGATGATGAAGGTGTGGCCGACAGACGCTTTGGAAATGTTCTGTCCTATACGCTGGTTGCGGTGTATCCACCCACGGCTTGACTCCTGCGTAGTTTCAAAGAAATCCTATGTCAGCACCTTACACTTACGGAGTCGCACACACCTATGGCCTTTATGACATTTCTGGTTTCGTCACCTTACAAAGTGATGACATCGCAAAGCGTCCGGCATTAGATGTTGAAGTAATGGATGAGACAGGTCGAGTCATCACAGATCGTCTTGATGACATTCGCATTGAAACTTCAATTTCTGGTGTGTTAAAAGCAAGTGCAAGCATTCCTCTCGCTGGTCAGCAACTGACCTATGACGAGATTCAATACATCATCAAGGACGTTACTGATAGCGGAACAAATAACAACTTCCGCAAAGTGACTCTTAAATTGGTCAAGTACCAAGAGATTGCTTAAACCCGAAAGGGTTCACCCACCGATGGAAAACAGGTGGAACAAGGCCGCAACTATTCTTGCACCTACGGTTGAAATCTGTGGTCGCAAGTTGTTGCCTTTTTGTCTTCGTCACCGGGTGGCATTGGAGGAAATTGATTCACCACTTTTGAATCTTGAGAAGGCAATGACTGTAGATCAGTTGCTCGCAACCGTCAGAGTGTTATCAACGCACAGTTTTGAAGAAGTCAGGAAACCGATTTTGTGGCGAGAAATGTTGCTTGCAAAGAAGTTGTCCAAAAATCAAAAATTGTTCATTGAGCAATGTTACAACCTGTCACTTTATATGCAGGCCCAATCCTTGTGGCCTCGCTTCTGGGTAAAAGATAATGACGGCAACAAGTCATCATCTGTTGCGTGGACTCTGGCAATCGTTACATCTTTAATGCGAAATGGTTGCAGTTATGAACAAGCGTGGACAATGCCGGAAAGCGAAGCGGTTTGGATGCACATCGCTCACAGTCGTGCGGAAGGTTCGAGCGTTGAAATAGTTTCCGACACCGAATGGAATGCGATGGAAAAATACAAGCGTGAGCAAACAGAAAAACAAAACCAACAAACAACCAACACAACAAAATAAATGGCTGATGACGTAAAAGTTAAATTTGGCGGAGACTTCTCTGAAATCGACAAGGATGCAAAGTCTGCTTCAAATCGAATTGGAACGGCTTTGGGTGGCTGGGTTGATGAATACCAAAAAGAAGTTAAACACAAATTGAAAGAAGCGTTTTCACTTGGTAACATTGCTGAAAAGTTTTATGAAGGTGTAAAAGAGTATCTGCAAAAGTTTGAGGACATTGACAACCTTGCAAAGAAGTTAGGTGTCACCAGAGTTGAATTGCAACAGTTTGGTCAGTTAGGAAAAGAGACCGGTGTTGATATGGAAACGATGGGGCAAGCAATCGCATTTGCAAACCGTCAACTTGGTGGAATGAAGGAGAATGACAAAATCAGAAAACTGATGTTGGATTTAGGTTTCAGCGTTGAACAAGTAACATCGGCAAACATCAAATCACTTGATGTATTATACAAACTTGCAGACGCTTACGAAAAAACAAAACAAAAATCCGGTGAAGTTATTGCAAACAATGAATTGGCAAAAAATTCTTCAGATTTGTTTGGTAGATCCGCTTACAACTTAAACGGAATTATTAAGGAAGGAACAACCGCATTGAAAGAGAGAATTGACACAATGAAACTGTTTAGCGAAACCGAAGTGAAAGCGGCCGCCAATGCCAGCAAGATGGTTAAACACGGAGAAGAAATGATAAAAGACAAAGTCTATGGTGGTTCTGTTTCCTTTTATGCAAGACTTGCGGCCAATACCGATTTGGCTGGTTTTGCTGGTTCTGGTGGAATGATTGGAAAAACACTTGAAGAAACAAAAATGGGAAGTTTTGAAGACGCAATGAAATCTCCAGAAATGATGAAGAAATTTGCAAAAGAATTATCAAGACAAGGAAAACGCAAAGGATATGAAAACGACACTTTGGTTGACCTTATAACAACACGAATGGATTGGAGCGTTGGAATGTCCGGAGAAAAGAAAAAGTTTTATGAAGCATTACAAGGTCAATTAAAGTCTTTAGACGAAGAAGATAAGTTGGCACAAAAAACCGCAAGTGTTGGAATGCCACCAGCAGGCCAAACTTCCGTTATGGCGGCCTCATCACTCCAGCAAATTGGCGGTGGCGATGTCTCCAGCGTGATGGGTGTTTATAGTGTTGCAGACAACATTCGGATCACCGCAGAAAACACAACCAAGATGGCACAGAAAGACGAATCACTTCCAACCGCAAGAACCATCACAAGCGTTGCAAAATAATTTATGCCAAGCGATTCAATTATAAAATACGGAAACAACCTGACAAGTCTCACAGGTGTTCCACAACCCAATTCAACACTTGTTTTTGATGCTTGTGGATTGGTTCAGGCACAAGTCACATTTGCAATCGACACTTCACTTTTATCGCAAGCAACGGAAATTTATGAAACAGGTGTTGAGTATCCATTCTCTTGCGGTGTTGGAATGTCATCATACAAATACCACGTCTCTTTGACCAAAGGTGATGTCTCAATGCTTACTGTTGATTATATGGGAATACAAGGTGGGGAAAACACAAAATCACAAATTGTTGGTGTTTCAACAACCACGGCACAACCCATCGAGACACACCCAAAATTTCCAGATTTTGCCGGATACCCTGATGACCCAGCAAGTTGGGTTAACAATGCTACATTCACAAAAAAAGTCAGCACAGAGGACAATAGCATTCAATTCTCATTCAATGGTTTTGGTGTCGCTAAAAGCACCGATGGATTTGCTGGTGGTGTGAACATTAAAGCAGGGATTCGTCAGTACTTAAAACCACTTCAAAACATTCGTGGAACGATTATTTTTGACGGCATTGGTAAATCAGGTGAAATGGCCGGAGGAATTGGGAAAACACTTTCTGACACAGGTTTTGATTTACTCATTAACAACACACAAGTCACAGGTGCATTGAACGGAACTTACTGTTTGCTTTCTTCTGCCAATGTTGAAACCATTGGTGTTCCGACTGCTCCTGTTGCAACAAAGGTTGTTTATGACATTATGGTTTCAGGTGATGATCCGTGGGACGCTGACTTGTATGAGGAGGGGTTTTAACAAATGGATGACATTGGGTTCATCGGTTCTGGTTCTCGTTTCAATCCTCGCTTTGGTTCTGGTGACCAAGTAACCGCCAAGCAATTAAATGATTTAGCGACAGGAATTCAGAACGGTCTTTCAATGCCGTATCTTGGTGACGGCCCATCTATTTCTTTTACATCCGGTGGCACAATTATCACACCCATTGAAACATCGATTGGTGGTGATGGCGGTGGATTAAAACAATTTGATTGCTTCATTCAAAAATGGCAAGACCCAGAAAATCCAGAAGCAGACCCGGAGTATCGTCTCCGTTGCGTGCGTGGTTTAACATCATTTGAAAATTACAATGTTGACGAAAAAGGTTTTATCACAGACGAAGTTTTTGTCTATAATCACAGATTAAACAAATGGAATGTTTGGATGACAGGTTCTTTTGAATATGATCCGAACGATGAAAGTAAGATTTATTTAGATGATGGATACATAAAACTTGAGAAGACAAAGAATTACAAAGTTTTCATTTATAAAGTAAATCCAACCGTTGATGCGTGGCCTGAAAGTCAATCCGCGCAAATTGCAATCATTGAAGAAGGTTCTCCTGCTGATGAAAATGTCATTCAGAAATATAACGGTGGCGGTTCAATGCAGGTTTATCTTGTAAGCAAAACGGAAAGCATTGAAAACATTGTCACGGCTGACCCGATGAACGGTTCGATTGCCAACTTCAACCCAGCCGAAATGTTGAACGATTACATCAACTTCGACCCAAGTTATTTAAGCGTCACAAGAGCAGTCGGAAATCCTCTTGACCCAAATGAGCGTCACCCAAATCTTTATCCATCAGGAATGTCGGATTGGCTTTCGTATGAAATCCCAGCATTTGCAAAACCTAGCACAAGTCAGTTTGCTCAAACTATTGACGGAATGATAATCGGTGGTGTTCCTAATGACTTTGCTGGTGATGGAATTTTAGGAAAAGTTTTAGGTTATCCTGTGAATGGTGTTGAATATGGTTATTCTGGTTACGCAGGAAACTATTTGCAAAACGATGTAGTCAAAGCGTGGGATGTTAATGAAAGATATGGTTTTACTTCAAACCCTTATGTTTCTGGTTTAATAAATCCTGCCGACTTTGAAATAATTATTTATAATGATTTGTCTGAAAATACGGTTGTTAATTTTGACAACGCAGATTTAGACATCATCGCCAACACTCAAACTGCCGTTTCCTCAACGACACTTGAAATGGCAACAGGTGGTGCAGTCGGCAATGTTGGTTTCAAATACTTTGACTGTGCCAGAAAAGAAATTGCATACATTAAATGGATTGCAATTGATCCAGAAAAACCAGATGTAAAAGAACACTTTGACATTTACCAAATCAACAACGGCCCGATTAACTTTAATTACAAACCAATCCTTCTTGATGTCAAAAAAGTCGAAACCGATGCAGACGCACATTGGGGAACGGACAACGATTCTTGGGTTAGCCCTGACGTTGTTGAGATTTCTTCTTGGGGTGACTATGAAGACAATTTAATAAGCAATAAATACAAAGAGAACGATGCAAACATTGGTGGGTTCTTGCCAAACCATCCGACACGCTCAAGCGGATAACCCCCTTTTGACTCCTGCGTAGATACAATGGCAACGGACATCATTCAATTTAAGCGTGGTTCGACATTTAGTGCGGCCGTGACCTACACCGCCAGCACAGGATCACCACCAGATTTGACCGGGTTGACCATCACTTCCGACATCCGTGACTCTGCTGGCAAACTATATTCTTGCACCGTTGTTGTAACGTCATCGACCACCTTCACGGTTTCATTTTCTGACACATCGAATTGGCACTTGGGTTCTGCGTATTGGGACATCAGATTTTCAGACGGCATCATTTTCTTTTCAGAGACTGCCGTGCTTAACATCGTGAACAATGTCACCATCGCTTAATTCAAAATGCCATTATCAATCACGATACTCACGGAAGGAAGTCTGACTGCGAGCGTAGTCGGACAAGGAATCGTTGCGTCCATCGTTCCATCGCAAGCGTTGTTGGAAGTGAATGTCGGTGTTCCCGGTGCGTCTGCAACTGTTAGCGTAGGCACGACCACCACAGGGGACGCAGGAACAAATGCAAGCGTGGTCAATGTCGGAACAACCACGGCCGCCATTCTTGACTTCACCATTCCCAGAGGGGACAAGGGCGAACAAGGAAACGCTGGTGACTCCGCAACCGTTGACGCTGGCACGACCACGACACTTGAGCCGGGAAGCGATGCGACTGTTGAAAATGTAGGAACAACATCCAACGCAGTTTTCAATTTTGGAATTCCTGCTGGGGTTCGGGGCGAGCAGGGTGAGCGAGGTTATCAAGGGGAAAAAGGTGATCAAGGCGATGCGGCCGTCATCAATGTCGGAACGACTTCAACTCTCTCCGCAGGATCACCAGCAACCGTCACCAATTCAGGAACAGAACAAAATGCGGTTTTCAACTTTGGCATTCCGCAAGGTTATCAAGGTGTCAAGGGTGACACAGGAAGTCAGGGTGAGCCGGGGGTTGGTGTCCCAGCAGGGGGAACATTTGGACAAGGATTGATTAAGACCAGCAACACTTTCGATTATGAAACCGCTTGGGCAGGCCCATTCTTGAGTCGGGTTGATACAGGGTTGCAGGGGATTGCTGGAAGCATTCAGGTGCAGGGTTCGTTGGATATGGATGACGGTGCAATTCAAAATGTCGATTCCATTCAAGTCAACACGGTCAATGTCACCTATGGCACATCACCAAAAATTCACTTTGGAAGCGGTGACCAAATAACTCCGTGGATTGAAGCACCGTCGGACGGATCAACTTACGGACGCAAAGACGGAGCGTGGGAAATTGTTTCTGGTGGTGGAGGCGGTGGAACTTGGGGTTCAATCACAGGCACACTTTCAAACCAGACGGATTTGCAAAATGCTTTAGACGCTAAACTCTCACTCACAGGTGGGACGATGTCAGGTGACATTACTTTCCCTGTCGATGTTAACGGCAATGATTCTTTAGTCGGTGCTTTTGGTTTTGGTGTTGAGAATTTAGACGCAGGACAATCGGCAAGTATTGAACCTAATCAAATTGGAATTACTACTGATGGTGTTGGTACATTTATTACTTCGGCTGGAATTACAGGCCCTGCTTCTGGTGCTGATAATGCTTTCTCTCTTTCTAATGCTTCAATTTCTTGGAAAAATATAAATGTTTCTGGTGCTATGTTTGATGTGACCAATGTTGGTCTTTCTGGAAAAGATGGTGGAGAAAACAATTATAGTTTAACTCCAGATAGTGTTAGTGGTTCTAATTCTGATACAGGATTGAGTTGGAGTTTTGGTGCTAGTGGTGCGACTTTTACTGACGCTACTGTTCAGACCACCGCCGCACTTCCGCTTACAGGTGGGACGGTTACTGGTAACGTTACTATTGACGGAGGAAATAATTTCACTGTCACAGGTGCTGATGGTAATGTATTCTCAACAGATTATAATACTAATTTAGTTAAAATTGGTTTAGGAACAACACCTGTTGAAATCAGTAGCGATTGGATTAAAACAGAAAATAATGAAGGTTATATGTTATTTGGCAGAAATTATGATGGTGCTGATAATCTTGGTATTCTTTTCGCAAATAGTACTTTCCAAAACACCGCTTGGCTGGGCTACAACGGAACGACCTCGCAATACATTCGTGGTGACGGCTCGCTTTATACGTTTCCACCAGTAGGTGATCGCTACCTAACATCGTCCACTTCAACGCTCACAGTCGATAGCGGTAACGGAAAAACGATGACAGTCGGAACAGGTCTGTCTTACTCTCCGCAACAAGACATCACGGTTTCCTATAACACGGCAAATCACATGCACGGCACGGTCTTAACTTATAACTCCGCAACAGGTGTTATGACTTGGGATAGCAACACGCACTCTGGTTCTGGAACTTACTCAAACTGGGAAGTTAATGTTGGCGGTGTGGCAGGGGCGGTTCTCCCGGTAGGTGGCACGGCATCACAGGTTCTGGCAAAGATTAACTCCACAAACTTTAACACCGAATGGATCAGTCTCGGCACAATGGCTCAAGCCACGGCTACGGATTATTTGGCTAAAGCAGGAAACTTGTCAGGGTTATCATCAACGGCAACGAGCAGAACCAATCTCGGTCTCGGTGCAGTCGCAACAGACGCTTACGCAACCAATCTACAGGCGGTTCAAAACACTTCGACAACAACCGTCTTATCACCAGCAAATTCACGATTCGCTGGAATCTCCACAAATGTTTGGTCTGCTGGTGTAACAGGTTTATCATCGGCTACTTCTGGTCTTGGTGCTAACGCTGGATCGTCAGTCACATCTCTAAACGGTAATCTTATTTCATCAAATAGTTTAGTCGCTGGCTACGCAACGAGAGGATTTACTTTAGCATACCCCTCAAACTCCGTTAATAACGGTTACAACTACGGAACGGCAAGCGGACATTCGGTGCGTGTTTATTCAAGCACTTGGGCAACCGCAGTCACAGGTGTAAAAATGCGAGCAGTCTTTGGTCGTATGTTAGGAAGTTTGCCAACACCGGGTACGCTTGCTAGTCGTGGCTATGGTTGGGAATGGGATTTTAGTACTAAAGTTATTTCAATCATTGCCCATAACGGTACATCACTAACAACGACTGCCCAGACTTGGACTCCTGTCAGTTTCCGTACTTATGCAATCACGGTTTATTCGGACGGTGCTGGAACTATTTCATTATACATTGACGGCACGTTAATCGGCACAGGCACAGGTGGCCCAACGGACACAAGCGTAACGGCTCAAGTCTGGTGGCAAATGGAAATTGAAAATCAAGCCACCGCAGGAAGTCAGCAGACGATTACTTACTCCAACCCCAAAGTCATCACAACCAATGGTTAAATATAAAATCACTTCCTTGCTTCTGATTGCTGACGGCCCAGCGTTACTGACTGCCGTGTTCCCTAATTGGAACGGTGAACCAGCGTGGTTTGACCAATCTGAAATCGTGGTGGAATTTAGTGAGTCACAATCTGCGGTAAATCTTGGCCCACTTGTTCTGGTCGAACAAATCTAATTTATGATTACATATCTCATTACCATTGCCGCAACCCTCATTCTTGGATTCTTGGGTGGTGTTTTGTTTTACAGAAACAATAAAGAGAAAATCCAAGTCAAAGAAGATTCAGGCAAGAAACTCTTGGACGCACTCAAGGGTCGATAAATGTTCCGACTCATCGCCATCGCTTGTCTGTTGCTTGCATCCGGGTGCTTATCGTCCCCAGAACCGACCAGCGTGTTTGATGATGCAAGTTTCGATGACATATCCAGCGTGGTTCAGGACAATCTTGCCGTGGCCCAGACTTCACACACCACGCTTTACACTTACGCTGGGGTCGGGTTGTTTGTTCTTGGAAGCGTCTCAATGGCATTCTTCAATCGCTCGGCAGGAATTCAACTGATGCTCGCTGGGGTTGTTGCCGGGAGCGTTCCGTTCGTGATTGCTTCCGAATACTTTAATTGGATTGCTGGTGCGACACTCTTGGCGGTTGCTGGGATTGGCATCTGGCATTTGTGGTTCAAGGTTAAGCACGCAGAGGATTCCGCAAATGTCTAAAAGCAAGAAGCCGAAAGTCGTGTGGAAGAAGTTGGGACAATTCCGTGCGTGGGGTATGGCCACCCACGATCCAGCCAGACCATTGATTGAGATTGACCCTCGCTTGTCTCCTAAACGCACCCTTGAGGTTTTGTGCCACGAACAGTTACATTTAAGTTTGCCCGACTTGTCGGAAAGTAAAATTGACAGACTTGGGAAAGAATTATCACGCACCCTCTGGGAGCAAAACTTTCGTCAGGTCAATCTTGGCAGACACACAACCCCTGTTCGGATCACCAAATGAAACCACCAGCGTCAGAAGATTTTGTTGAAGGGTTCAAATCAGGAATCTTGGCGGTGTCCATCGGGATGATGGGAATGGTCATCAAACTTTTGTTGTCGAGTGAGAAGGTGGGATGGTGGAAAGCAATCCGTCACACTCTGGCCGCAGGGTTGGTTGCGTTCATCGTAGGTCAATTTTTGGAAAGCGTTCAAATCTCTAACGGTTTGAAAATGGCATTGCTTGGAATCTCCGGGGCATCCGCTTGCGAGATTCTCGACTTTGCCATTCGGTGGATAAAAAGCAGGGGCAAGAAGTTGGTTGGCAGTAAGTATAAGGCCAAGCAATCAAAGCGTCTCTAAACCGCACGGAGAGGGGTCTATTGGCGAACCCATAGGTGGGGCAATGTAGGGGTATCAGACCCAAAGTGGGGGTTTTTTGGTATAATCAACAATCTTGCACATTGGGCCTTTACATCCGTTCAATGATGTTGCACGATGCTTGTATGAGTATCACACCCAACCAAACAATGAAAACAAAACCACACACCACATTCACCGTCAGCAAATGGACAATCCGAATTGTTGAAGTCGGTCAATCACACGGCCGGAACGATTGCCTGATCAACGACAAACAGACGCTTGTTGAATTTTATGACAATACCCAATCCAAAAAAGACTTTGGCGAATTGGGACAAATGGTCAGCAGTTATTATCTCACAACCCTTGTGAACAACGATTCGTTCAACAATGTTTTGCAATTTGACAGAAAAAACTATGGCCTTGATTTGTGCGGATATGAACCATCGTGGAAAGCGTCTGCGGAAGAAATGGATTCCATCGTTGAAAATCTTGCATCAATCTCCGGTGCAAAGTATCTTGCCAAATACAAAAAACACAAAAAAACAAATTGGTAAGTTTTTAATTTCACCCAACCCAACAACACAACCCACCTATGAAAGCCCACCACATCCAAGACGCATCAAGATTTCTGTTTGTTTATTCAAACGAAGTCATCGACATTATGAAATCCGTCCGTGACGCAAATTGCGATCCTTCCAAAATGACGGCCGCAGATGTCACCAAGATTGAGCAATCAATCAAGCAACTTGCACTTGCCCAATCCGCACTCCGCAAGGTTCGTGACATTGCCACCACGTCCATCACTTGTTAATTTCCTATGCCCAACAAACAACCCACCCAATCCACCCTGTTCGATTACTTCCCACGCTCCGAAAAAATGAAATTCAACGACCACAAAATCATCACCGCCTTAATCTACGAAATCGGTTTCCTGAATGACCAAATCATCTTGGGGGACATTTCCCACATCAAGTTTGGTTTGAAGTTTGCCCAACGTAAAATTGACCAAGCAAAGAAAGACTTGGCGAAAGAAGGAATCACCGACTCATTCTTTGTCCTGTCTGAATTCGGTGGAATGATTGCATTGTCCTACGAATACAAGTTTGACGATGGTTTCTCCGTCAAATGTTCACGGATCACTCCAACCGGACAATTAAGAAAATGAGAACCATCCTTGCCCTATTCTTGGCGGCCACGCTTTGCCACGCAGTCGATGACACCAAGTTGCTGAACGCAATCGCCCAAGTCGAGACAGGTGAAAACCGTCTGGCGATGAACGGTGGGGAGCGTGGTGCAGTCGGGATGTATCAAATGAGATGCCCGGCTTGGACGGACGCTAATGCCCAATTAAAGCGTGAGGGTAGCCCAACCCACCCACGATCCGAATGGCGGTCACCAGAGGCCCAAGACGCTATTGCAAATGCCTATCTCCGAGTCATCCGTGCCAGACTCTTGCAAATGGGTATCAGCGACCCTTCCCCAGAAATTATAGCCCTATGCTGGAATCAGGGTTGTGGCTACGCACGCAAACACAATTTCGTTCCCAATGATTATGCGGAGCGTGTTGGGAACCTTGCACGACTTACAAAATGAATGTTGCACGAAAGCAGAACCTGTGCTTTGATAACCAAATGCCCGACACCGAACCTTCCTTTCTCACCATCGGTATTGATTGCGGAGTGAATGGCGGTGTCTGCTGGCATCACAATGGAGTCACAACTGCGATGCGTATGCCCCCGACTGACTTTGACGTGGTGGATCTGCTGGTTTCACTTTCCAAGAAATCACCGCTTGTTGAAATGTTCATCGAGTTGCCACCACTCTACGCTGGCCGAAACATTCCCGGTTCAGCGATTGGCAAACTGATGATGAACTATGGCATTTGCTACGGTGCAGGGGTAGCACTCAAATTCAAGATTCACCCGGTAAGACCCCAAGCGTGGCAGAAGTTTCACGCACTTGGAACGAAGGGGAAAGAACGCACCACGACCCAATGGAAAAACCACTTGAAGCAAAAGGCGGCAGAGTTGTATCCTGACATTGCGGTCACCCTCTGGTCGGCAGACGCTTTGCTTGTATTAAATGCTGGTCTTAATTCCAAGCAATCACTTTAATCTTATCACACACCTATGCAAAAGAAAATAACCAAACCAACATCCACCAAAGACATCACCACGATTGTCGGAACGAAGTATGTCATTCTGCCTGACAACACCGTTGCGAAACGATTGAAGTCACGAATTGTTCACGGAACGACTCGCTTCAATTTATGGATCAACAACAAATTCACGACCATTGCGGCCGATGAATTGCGTGAATGGAACAACGCTCGAATCAAATCGCAATCCAGCGACTCCGACACCGGGGACACCAGCGACCAATCTTAATCCAAACACAACAACCCTATGCCAAACAATATACCAGCAACCCCCACCGCAGACTTTGTCCAATTCCTGAACACCATCGGGAATGTCACCACGGACAAGGTTAACCCACACTTCCGTTCCAAGTATTCTTCCCTTGCGGAGATTTTGGACACGGTAAAGGAACACGCACACAAACACAATCTGGCCGTTCGTCAGATGATTCAAAGCGAAGATGGTCGTGTGTCTGTCGTGACTTCATTCCTTCACGTCTCTGGACAAGAATTTGATGGTGGAAAATTGTCGTTCAAAACCGATGGCCTTGACCCCCAGAAACTTGGTTCAGCAATAACTTATCTCCGCAGGCAAAGCATTTCCACGGCCTGTATGTTGAGCCAGACTGACGATGACGGTGCGGCCGCAAGCACACCAGCAAAATCAAAAGAGTATTGGTTCGCCTTCATTCCGTTGGATCAGCGTGCAAAGGCAACCGAGTATCTTGTATCGAAGAATTGGGCAAGCGACTTGGAATCTCTTCCGGCTGACAAAGTGGATTTAATTCTGTCGAACAAACCAGCGTTCATTAAAGCAATTTCAAAATGAAAGACATAGAAAAAAAAGGTTGGTTGCCCATTGAGATTTGCGATATGGCAATGATGGCAATGAAGAAAGAATCTGACGTGGCCATTCAGGAACAAGCGGAACGCATCAAAGCACTTGAGGAAGCCGGGAACAGACTCGCCCTATTGATGACCAATGGGACGATGTCAGAAATCCGTCAAGCCCTGTGGTCGTGGAGGGAATTGAATCCAAAGAAGAAGGATGACTCTAATGGATAAAGTAGAAGCAATCACGCTCATTCACCAACTTGAATGTGAAGTGAACTATTGGAGAATTGAAGCACAGACGGATCACGACAGATGGTTGCGTGTGTTGGAAGAATTGGAGAAGTATCGTTGGCAACCGATTGCAACCGCACCATTCAAACAAAGAGTCATCGTCCTGTTTGGAAATGGTCAAGTTGGCACAATGATTTTTGATGATGCAAGCGACTTTAAGACAACTTATTCAACGCATTGGATTCCATTGCCAACTTTGCAAAAACAATGAATGATTTTGTTGAAAATGTTTTGCTGGTAACATTTGTAATTGTTTTCTATTCCTCACTTATATTTGTTTTATTTAAGTTATAAATCAAACAATGAAAAAGGGACACAAACTTTCCAAGAAACGCTCATCGAAGTTTATGCAAGTGGTGACTGCTCGCTGGGTGGAAGTGTTTTCAGAAAACCAAAGACTCAAAGCGGAGATTGCTAAATTGAAAACAAAATGAGTGAACGATCCGAACGCTGGGCAACTGCACCGGAAGCGATGCGTGCAATGGCTTACAAAATGCCACGCAAATCACACGCAATATTCTTGGTCATTGATGGTCGTGTTGAGAATCCTGAATTCGTGGTCTGGACGCTCAAAGGTTTCCGGGAAGAATTGTGGAAGTGGAAACGCAAAGACAATCGAGTTGCAGGAAACCACATCGAGTATTGGGCCAAGCACGATGGGGACTTCTACAAATTCAACATCAACGAAAAATGAAACCAACCAAACAACAACCAGAAAAGCCCCCGGTGTGCATTACAAGACTTGCGTCATCGACCCCAGAACCTTATGCCTTGTTCATAATGCTGGACGGTGAACCCCATTGTGAGATTGCGGAAAAGAACCCCAGAGCGTTCCAGCGATCCATCGACACTTGGTGCAAGAAAACTTTACCGACCCTTGAGCGAAGTGTCGTGCGATACTTTATGCGTGGCCGCACCGATTCAGGACTCGACATCATCGAGTGCAGACCCTAATTTCCCAACACACCAATGACCAACCGAGAACAAATCCGCAGACGCTTAATGGAAATCCGTGAACACTTAATTGATTTGGAGTATTTAGCAGACACGGAAATTGTTGGTGAAGATGCTCGTCACTTGTTGAACGATGTTCACCGGGCGAAGGCCGAACAAATGCACGTCAATCCAGACACCGTTGACGAACTGTATTTGGTAAAACCACTTTATGATCGCCTGAAATCAATTAAGTGTTCGCTACGTTGTTTGCAAGGAACGATTGAACGTGCAGACGAAGCGATTGAAGAAGCGTTGGATGCTATGAATTACATTTCAAGCGAAATTGAAGATGCCAACGAAACTGATGACGATTTATAATTTGAACAAACCCAAAAACTAAACCAAAACAAACCAATGCCCAACATAATCAAAACCCGCAAAGAATACGATGCACTCACAAACCACTTGAACTATTCAGGTGCGAAAATGTTGCTCGTTTCACCAGCCCATTATAAAAACTATTTAACGCAACCCAGAGAGGAAACCAAAGCGTTGCGTGTCGGATCACTAACTCACGCAAAGGTTCTTCAGCCAGAAATCGTTGATGAAACTTTCATTGTCTCGCCAGAGTTGGATAAGCGGACGAAGGACGGAAAGGCCGCCTTTGAATCATTCCTCGCCACGGCAGGAACAAAGATTGTGATTTCAAAAGACGAATGGCAACTGACAGAGGATGTCGCAAACACGATGAAGCAAATCATTGGCCGCATCGGTGTGACGTTCCTCAAGACAGAATTTATGTTCACCGCAGAGTTGGGTGGTTGTCCGGTGAAGGTTGCGATTGATGCCCTAGGCGATGACGATTTCCTGTATGATCTCAAGACGTGCGAATCGGCATCTCCAAAAGATTTCCTCCGTTCGGTGATTCAATACCGTTACGCATTGCAACAATACTTCTACCGTTCAGCATTTGAATCAGCGTTCAAATCACGCTTGAAGGGTTTCAGATTTATAGCAGTCGAAAAAGAGGCCCCATTTGCAGGAGCAGTTTTTGAATTAGGGCCTGAAGTGATGACATCAGCGTCATTTGATTTTGAGAAGGTGTTGAAACTTTATAAATCTTGCACCGAGTTGGATGTGTGGCCGTCTTACCCAGAGGAAGTGCAAGTCATCGACATCAACGCAAAGCCCACCGCAACCACCCCGATTAACTTTGCTTAATTTACCAACCAAAAACAAACCTATGAACCCACCATCATCATTCCCAGAATTCAAAGCAATCGAAACTTCTGGAACATACATTGTCAAAGTCAGCACCCCGAAAGAGGACAAGATTGAGAAGCACTATAAAAAGAACACCAACGGTTTTGCCACCGCACGGATCTATTTCAGCACCGGAGACAACAAGACCGGGAGCGTTTATCTTTCAACTGAATGGGGCAAGTCGCTTGCAATCTTTGTTGGTAAATTCTCTGGCACATTTGCCAAAGACCCTTCTCCCAAAATGTCCGTTGAACAGTTAATCAAGTATGTCTCCCCAGCGTGGGGTCAGCGTGCGGAAGTTGAATTGGAAGTCACTCCAACAACAGAGTGGCAAGGCAAACCCCAATTCAAATACAAATTCAAAAAGATAACACGCTTGGACGGCCAGCAATCGACATTCAAAGCGTCAGCACCTTCAAAGGATTCATCCGAGTCGGCCGCACCATCACCTTCCGCACCAGAGTTTGACGCTCCATTCTAATGGAAACACCTGTCTCACTCCGCAAGACGCTCATTCTCATCACCGGGTTTGCACGTTCTGGAAAAACAACCCTTGCGGATGGGATTGTTGCTGGTGCTAAATCAGAAGTTTCTCACTTCAATTTTGCCGATGCGTTGAAGCAATCCTGCGACACTTGGATGTCACTCTTGGACATCGGTGAAGCGGATTCGGAGAATTCATTTTACAACGAAGAATTCAAAGTGAAGCATCGTGGGTTTCTGGTAAGTGCTGGAGAGTTTGCACGCTCCATTGACCCAGACGTTTTCGCACGATCCGTCATCAGGCATTGCGATATGCGTGCAAGTTATTGTGCGGACGAAAACATTGATTGCGTGGTCGTGTGTTCCGATTGGCGATACCCAAATGAATTCTACGCACCCTTTCTCGAACTGACGATGGATGGCTGGCAGATTGTCACCATTCACATTGAGTCAGTTGGTGTTCTCCCGGCTAATGAAGTTGAAGGATTGACCATCGGCCAAATCGTCAGGGACATTCCCATTTCCTATTCGTTCGTGTTCTCCCCTGACTCCGCACAGGTTATTCGAGACGAAGGAAAACACATCGCTCGCCAACTTAACATTTGAACACAATGGTCTGTTCATTTGAAAACCAAAGACGCTTGAACCTTGCCCAGCGTGCTTACGTTCTTGGTGTTGATTATGAGCGAGCAAAGTTTCTTGCAACCTGTTCGCACCACGACCCAGAGAACCCAGAACAAAGCATTCCGCACAACCCAATGAATCAACTGATGGAAGCAATCAGGATGGGAATCGGTTTGCGTGACACCGCTTTAATGATGAAGATGAAACAATGTGATTTGAAAGCGGTGGGTTTGCCGTTCAAGTGGAGATCTACGATGACACGTCCGTCTGGTAAAGGTGGATACAATCTTATGTCTCCTGTTGTGAACGACCCAATCAAATGCAACCGATAAAAACTTTATGAGCAAAACCAAACCCATCAAATTTATTTTCGCTTCTGACAGCCACGGTGATATGGCCTGTGAGGAAAGTCTTGCGGCCTTGTATGCCTACTGCTCCGACTTTCGCCCTGACCTCCGCATAGCAGGGGGAGACCATTATGATCTGCGTTCACTCCGCAAGGGTGCAATGGGTGACAGAGAAGGTGCAGAGTCACTCAAAATGGATTTAGAAATGGGACACGACTTCCTCCGCAAGTTTCGCCCGACACACCTTTTGAAAGGCAATCACGAATTCCGTTTGCAAGCGATGGCACGCAACCATCCGTCAGGGCCTGTCCGTGATTACTGCCAAGACAAGGATGATGAAATCAATTCAGTCGCTCGCAAAGCAGGATGCAAAACAATTCTAAATTACCACGGCAAATTGGGCTTGCTCCGCATCGGGCCTTTGTCGTTCCACCACGGCATTGGTAGCAATCTGCTCAAGATGGGTAAGCACTACACGGCAGGCGGTGTCGCTGGTGGTGCGTTTTTCTGTGGTCACGGACACACCGGGCATCAGGTCAACTTGGATCAGTTTGGTGGCGGGGCGGCTTATATGTCACCCTGCCTCGCACGCATTGATGATTTGGAGTATGCCCAGAATTATATGGGAACGGCAAAATGGAACAACGGTTTCATTGCTGGTTGGTATATGGGCAACGATTGGAAAGCGTGGATCATACACCGCATCGGCAAACGCTGGTTGTGGCAAACGGAATTAAAAACTTGGGAACACAAGAAATGAAACAGAAAAAACCAGACCCTGTGTTGCTGGCTATAATGTCGGACATAAACAAAACCGCACAGACTCCACCCGAAGGATTCAAAACTGTTCAGCAATGGGCAGACACTTGGGGATTTAAGCGTGATCGCACACTAGACTATTTAACCAGAGGAATGAAAAATGGAACGATTGAGAAGAAAATGTTCCGTGTTGCAATTAGCCAAAGACACATCATCACACCACTTCCTCACTACGGATTGAAAAAGAAAACTTAAACCAAACAACAACCCAATGCCCAACCAAACCAACACCGCCTCGCCCGAAGCGGAAAGATTCCTGCTGGGAGTGTGCTTGCGAGATTCGCTTCCACTTCCAAAAGGTTTAATCCCATCGGACTTCATTGAACCGACTCACCAAGAGATTGCGGCCACAATCCTGCAACTTGCGGACGAAGGAATCTCTGCCGATGAATTGACCGTCACCGTCCGTCTCCGGGAAAACAAATCCGCAGTCGATACTTTCTACGTTTCGTCACTCACCACGGAAACAGGTTTCTCCGCATACAATTCTGCGTGGGGTGATTCCATCAAGCGTTATTCAATCCTCCGCACCATTTCCAACATCGCACGAAAGACGGCAGAGTTGGCAAACGACCCAGCAAACGACCCAGACAGAATTCTTGCCTATTACGAAGGGAGCATCAAAGCAATTCAGGGCCGTGAAGAAAAGAAAGGTTCGTTGGTTGAATTCAAGAAAGAGGATTTGCTGGCATTCGATAGACAGAACGATCCAAACTCCGTGCTTGGCAATCGCTGGCTATGCAAAGGCGGTTCGGCACTCTGGGTGTCGCAATCGGGAGTCGGTAAATCTTCTTTGTGTATGCAGGCGGCAATCCGGTGGTCAGTCGGAAAAGATTTCTTTGGCATCAAACCAAAGCACCCACTACGCATCGCCATTTTGCAAAAGGAAAACGATTTCGGAGACACCGGGGAGGCCTTCTCCGATGTGTTCAATGGTCTGATGCTTCACCCACCTGAACAACGTTTGCTGGAGGACAACTTGGCAATCTTCCGTGACACCGTTTCGTTCGGTGCAGACTTCATCGCCACGCTCCGCAATCTCATTTCCACGCACCGGGCAGATTTGGTGTTCGTTGACCCTTTGCTTGCGTTCTCCGGCATTGACGTGGCCAACCAACAGGAAGCGTCAAAGTTTTGCCGTGTCGATTTGGACGGTGTGCTTGCGGAGACAGGTTGCGTGTTGATTGCGATGCACCACACCACCAAGCCACGATCCGCAAAGGACAAGGAAGGCCAGACGGTTGCAGATATGGCCTACGCAGGAAGTGGGGCGGCCGAATTCACAAACTATTTTCGAGAAGTCGGTGTGCTGGTTCGTCAGTCAGGGGAAGAACCTGTGTTCAAGTTTGGATTCACCAAGCGTAGGGGTCGCACCGGGATGAAGGATTTGAACGGAGATTTTGCTGGGGAAATCCTCATTCGCCACGCTCGCCAGAAGGGTTGCATACGCTGGGAATACGCAGACCCATCCGAAGTCGGCTCACAGACACCCTCTCAATCGCTCAAAAAGGGGTCGTAAAGGCGATTTGATTTCAAAAGGGTATCAATACACCAATACCGCTATAATGACCCACTTTGATTTAACCAATAGGATTGCACCTGTCGGGGGTATTTCAATCCATAATCCTCCTACGGAGGATAGAACACTCCACCTGTGGTGGTGTCGTGTTCTTGGGATACAGGTTTCTGTCAGCACGATACAGGCAGGACGCTTGGTGCGTCCCTGTATCTATCCATTTAGAGATACAATCAAATGAGAATGAATAGGAATCGTCTCCAAAGAATTAAGACACTTGCCCGGTGGAAGAAACGTTGGAGAGAAGAACCTGACGTTGCCGAGAAGGATCGTGCAAAGGGAACATTGATTGCATCACGATGCAGGGCTTGGGAAAGAAAGACGATTGGCAAGTGGATGGAGAATTGGAAAGCGGAAATGACTCCCAAAGAATACGATGACAGAATTAAATTGTTAGCGTTGAACCTGAACAAGAAACCATCCGCAGTCAGGTTGCGAATCTGGAGATGGAAGATGACACGGTTCGATGCGGCCAAGAATGTCTGGACGGTGGTTGTAGCCACAAGTGTTGATGGTGTGAACAAGTGATGGTAGGTTGTTGGTGTGACTGATTCGGCATCTGACCTTTCGAGAGAATACAAGCGTTGGTGGAAATCACTCCGACCAGAAGAAAAGCGTTCGTTGATTGAGTCGGGTGCGTTCCGTGCTGATGAACCGATGTCGGCAGAGTTAAGCCGGGAGCGTGTCAACGATGGTCACTTTGATTTCCAAGCGAACGAAGAAAAGTCTTTCAATCAGGAGTTGTATGGTCAGGCACGTGATGGTTCGTTCATCGGTGGCCACGTCCGGTCAACGGTTGATGATGTGATGGAGCGTGAGTCGTTTGATGTTGCTGGTGCTGACTCACGATTGAAGCACCTTGAGTTGGCGAGCATCAGGTTGCGTGCGACACTTCACTTCTTGTTGGAAGCGTTGGATGGTTCGAGTGATGTCGAGATGAGACTGCACGCTGACATCATCCGCATTGTGGTGGGGGAGGGTAAGCCCCCGATGATGACCGTGCTTGCGAAGCGTCACAACATTAGCAAGGCGGCCGTGTCGTTGCGTTGTCGAAAGTTGTTAAGACGATTGGGTTTAGATCCGTCACACTTTATGCGACCATCCGGTGCGTGCAACACGATGTTCATCGCATCACTACTGCGTAAGGAAAAAATGGATACACAACAACCCCACAAGGAATCTTTTAAAAATGTGTCAAAAAGTGCGGTGTGGTCGCGACCTCGGAAAAATGACGCAAAAACACTCACTTTTTCAAAAGGGACAAAAGTTTCCAAACCGAAATCGAAAAAAGGAAATCGAAAATAGTCTATGTCGTTGACGCAGAAACAAATTGCAGAACATTTCGGTTTTTCTGTCAGTCGTGCATCTGCACTCATCAAAGAAGGAATGCCCCTTGAATCTATTGAGGCGGCAGAGACTTGGCGAAATGCACGATTGTTGCGTGGTCAGCGTGGTGGTGTTGCCCAGCGAACCTCCATCCAAGTTGATTCATCACGCATCAATCCTGATGATGATTTTGAACAGACGGTGGAGCGTCACCGGGAGTTGAAGGAAGCGGCACGGCAAAGATATATGATTGCAAGAGACTCCAGCGATCCGCAGGAGAACAAACTCTACATCACATATCAGAACATTTTGAAAACTCTGGTGGCCGTGGAGCGTGAAGCACTTGCAAGAAGATTGGAAGCAAAGGAATTGATTAAAACTTCCCACGCACTCGAAAAGTTTCAGAAAGTTTTGTCAGAAGTGAAAGCGGATTTGTTGTCGCTTGGAATGGATGTGGCTACAACTGCCAACCCAGAGAACCCAGCAACGGCATTGAAAGCGGTTGATGAACGTGTGAACAAACTTTTGGCGAAATGGTCACGCTCGGCAAGTGTCGCTGATGAGGATGTGATTGGTTCGCCAGCGTCTGCCCAGCCACCTGACTTGTCTGACTTTGGAGGAAGTGAAGAAGATGTCGGATGACTTTACCCAGAAGTTGCGTGATGTCCTTGCCCCTGATCCGCACCGTGACCCGGTGGATTTCTTGGAATGGAACGTTCGGTCAATCCCCTATTCGCCACAATCTGGTTCGTTCAAGATAAGCAACTCACCGTGGTTGGCAGAACCATTGCGAGCGTTGACCGACCCAGAAGTTCAAGAGATTGGAGCGTTGGCAAATGTTCAGTCAGGGAAGTCGTGGTTGATTGAGGGTGCATCGCTTATCATCCCAGCACTTGCTCCCGGCCCTACGCTCCTCCTAAATGATATAGACCGAAACGCAGATGATTGGTTGGCCACTCGACTTTCAATTCTCTGGCAGAGTGTTGCTATTGTTAAAAATCTTTTACCGCCAGAAGGTGTTCCAAAAAAAGGTGCAATTCAATTCCGTGGAAACACTTGTTGGGTGCTTGGTGCAAACAACGAACGCAATTTGCAAAGACGCTCCATTCGCTATATTCTCGGAGATGAAGTCTGGCAATGGGGTGTAGGTTCGCTGAAAGAAGCGTTGGCACGAACGACTGCGTTCCGTTGGCAATCCAAAGTTGTGCTTGTGTCGCAAGGTGGTGTAGAGGGAGACGATTGGTCATCGTGGTGGAAAACTACAGATCAGCGTGTGTGGACGTTTGAATGTCCTGAATGCAAGAATCGGCAACCGTGGGAATGGGAGCAGATTAAATACCCACAAGAAGCAAAGCGGCCTAACGGAGATTGGGATTTGGATGCCGTGCGAAACGGAACAACCTATCAATGCAAATGTTGCAAGCATAGTTTCAAAGACTCAAATCGTGTTCGCACCGAATTGAACGCAACAGGTGCTTATGTTGTCACAAATCCGAACGCACCCAAGTCTCGCAGGGGTTATCATTGGAATGCACTCGCAATGCAATGGGGTCTGACGTGGGGGGATTTGGCCGTGGAGTGTATCGAAGCCAAGAGAAATTTTGAGGATGGTTCTGATACTTCACGCAGAGAATTTATTCAAAAGCGACTTGCCCAGACTTACCGGGAGCAAGCGGACGAAGTGAAGATTGAAGCACACATTGGAAACTACAAAATGGGTGAAGCGTGGAATGAGGAAGGTGGTTTTGTGAAAGGCAGACCAACACCGTTCAATTTACTCACGGAAGAAATGCGGAATGCACCAGACTTTGTTTCATTGCGTTTTATGGGTGTGGACGTGCAGAAAAATTCTTTCTATTGGGTCATCAGAATGTTCTCTGGAGATGGTCGCTCACGGATGCACAGTTGCGGTTTCTGTTTTTCTTGGAACGAATTGGTGGACATTCACAAAAAGGCAGGGGTTCACCCAGCGAATGTCTTTGTGGATTCTGGAAATGAAGTTGATGTCGTGTTGATGGCCTGTGCTACAAATGGCTGGTGTGCGACTCGTGGTGATCAGCGAAACGAATTTCCGTGGAAGATACGCACACCGATGGGAATGAAAACAGAGTTGCGGCCTTACTCGTCCCCGGTGATTGAATCGGTTGGGAGCAAACGGACAAAGCGTTTCTATTTCTCAAACTTGCGATTGAAAGATACCCTGTCGCTTTTGATTCGTAAGGGTCGAAACACCAAAGCAGATGATTCCCCTGCCGAATATGTTGCCCAGATGACTGCGGAACGAAGGGTAATTTCTGCTGGTGGCAAACCACTCTGGGAACAAATTGCGGATCGTGCAAATCACTTCTTTGACTGCGAAGTCATTTTGACGCTTCCAGCACTAGCGTGGAAACTTACCGGAAGGGTGGAACACCTGACGAACGAACCAGAACCACCAGCAACGGAGGAAGAAACTCCGACAGACTCTTGACACGATGACTCACTTGGTCACACTTGATTTGCGTCTCTTTTTGATTCGGGCTATGGGTTGGGGGAGATGGCAACGCTTCATCCGCAAGGGTGTTGCGTCCTGCCTATGTGTTTTTGACTCCTGCGTAGCGTTATGGCACAAGCAACAGGATGTTTCCTCATTCTTTCCCAGCAACGTATTGAAGCGATTGCGGACAAAGCGGCATCATTATTGTTGGAGGGAAAAACAATGATGTCTTATTCCGACTCCGGAACATCCGTGAACAAACAATTTCCGATGGACATCCAAACCGTTTTGATTGAGGCACGCTATGCTCTCCAACTCAAAGCACCCGAAATCTACGGTTCGATTGACCGTGTTCGTGTTTATAATGGTTTGTGGAATTTCCGTGGGTTGTAATTTATGCCAAAGAAACCAAATCTGAAAAAGGCCGTTCGTCAGGCCGTCAATGATGTCAAAGCGTTCGCAAAGCGAAAAGGCTTGAAGGCACGCTCGGATGTTGGTGGTGGCGGTTCTGGTATCTTCTCGCAGTTTGAAGGTGCGAAGTATTCCAACAAGCGTTCGTGGATAAATACTCCGTGGCCAGCAGACGCAAAGCGAACGATGACTACGTTTGACCGTCAGGAATTAACACGCAAGATGCGTTGGTTGTCGGTGAACTCTGGTCTGATTCGTCAACTCATCAGCGATAACGTTCTTTATAGCATCGCAGACGGAATCCGTCACCAGCCAGCATCGGGTGACCACGAATGGGACAAGATTGCCTATGAATACTTTTTGAATTGGGCAAACAAACCTTGCGAGATTTCTGGTCGATACAACTTCTGGGAGTGTCAGCAAATTGCCTGTCGCAAGGTGGATGTCGATGGTGAGATTTTCGTGTTGAAAACTTATTCCTCAAGCGGATCACCACTCATTCAAATGATTGAGTCGCACCGTGTCGGAACATCCGCAAACGCTTCTGGTGTTCCTGACGGAATGTGGGACGGCATTATGTTCAATAAGTTTGGGGCGGTGGTTGGGTATAACGTTATCAAGTCAGACGGAACGACACGACTCATCCCATCAAATTCAATTTGTCACGTTTATCAACCAGAACAAGTTTCAGGTGCAAGGGCTTACTCTCCACTTCAGCATTCGATTAATAATTTAATCGACATATTAGAGATTCTTTCAATGGAAAAGTTGGCGGTCAAAACTGCGTCAGACATCACACGCACAATCAGCAGAGAGAATCCACAGTTTGACGGAAGCACCGCAGACTTTGAAGCATTTGGAATGCGTCCGCAGGATTATCCTAATCAAGTTTATGACAACCCAGAAACGGTTGGTTCATTTATTGGTGGAAAGATTCTCTCACTCGCCCCCGGTGAGAAGTTGGAAAGTTTCCAGAGTCAAAGACCCAACGACAGTTTTAACGGATTTATAGAACATCTAAATCGGGATTCCGCATCTGGATTTCTACCATTTGAATTTTCAAGCGACCCGACCAAAGCAGGCGGTGCGGCCGTGCGTCTTGTCGTGTCCAAAGCGGAGCGTTGTTTCGGTGCGAGACAACACATGTTTATGACTCGCTTCCTGACACCTGTGTATAATTACATTATTGGATCAGCAATCGCCAACGGAGACATTCCAGCACCAAAGACAGACGATTGGAATCGTGTGAATTGGGTGACACCACGCAGAGTCACCGTTGACGCTGGCCGTGAATCGTCAGCAAATCAACGTGACATTGAGATGGGCCTCAAGACGCTCTCTGACCATTTCGCTGAACTTGGGATGAACCCGGTTGAGGAAGTCAGACGCAGGGCGGCTGATGCTCGTCTCTTAATCGACACCGCAAAAGAATTTAATGTTCCTGTGTCGATGCTTTACAAACCAACCAACACTCCATCCGCAGACATTGACCAAACCGCCACCGCTTACGGAGACGGAGCAATGCCGGCAGACAATGGATTCACACCACTCGACAACCCTTAATCAAAACAATTTAACAAAATGAGAAACTTACTTAAAGACATCAAATCCAACAAACCGATTTTGATTCAGCCATCACAAGCAGAATCATATCTCGAACGTGCCTCATCGCTTGAAATCCCGATGGGTGCAAAGATGAGCGATATGGGCGAAATGCTGGAAGCAATCTTTGGTGCTAAAGCAACGCTCGAAAAATTTCCACCTTATGCAATCGTGCCTGTTCACGGAGTCATCTCAAAAAATATAAGTGAAATGGAATCTCTTTGTGGATGTTGCGACATTCAGGACATTGAAGAAATGCTGGAAGATTGTGAGCGTGATCCGTCAATCACCACCATCATTCTCGACATTGATTCACCCGGTGGCACATCGGTTGGTGTTCCTGAATTAGCAAACCGAATCAAGAATTCTTCCAAGAAAGTGATTTCATTCACCAGCAATGAAGCGTGTTCGGCCGCCTATTGGATTGGGAGTCAGGCATCAGAATTTTATGCAACAGGTTCGGCCACCGTGGGAAGCGTGGGTGTGTATATCTGTTTTAACGATATATCCAAAATGTTTGAGATGGAAGGTGTCAAAGCGGAAGTCATTAAGTCTGGCATTTTCAAAGGTGCTGGAATTCAAGGAACATCGCTTGACGAAAACCAACGCAAGATGTTGCAAGATGAAGTCATCGACATTCACAACGATTTCAAAGAAGCGGTGAAAGCGGTTCGTTCATTCGTGGAAGATTCCTCAATGGAAGGTCAATGTTTCTCCGGCAAGCGTGGTGCAGAAGCAGGATTGGTCACAGGCCTCATCAATGGTTTCGATGAATTGATGGAATCGTTGAACAAACAAGTTGCCGCACAAATGGAAGCGGATGAAGAAAACGATGAGCGTCAAGAAGTCTCCGAATTGGTTGGTGGGGAAGAACACGAAAAAGACGAATACGGAATCAACAAAATGGCATCAGGCCGTGCATTGTCTGGAATCGCTTCTGCGGTTCTCAAGCGTGACCCTTCTGACCCTGATGATCCAGACTATGACCCAGACACCGACCCAGAATTGAAGGACACTCCAGATGACGAAAAGAAAGATGGAGTTGCACCCAATGAAAAATGCCCCACTTGCGGAAAGCCACACGATGAAAAGAAGTGCGAAGAAGAAGGCAAAGATGCCGAAGAATCTGACAAAGCAAAAGAGGACGCAAAAGAAGAATCTGATGCCGGGGACAAAGCCATTGAAACCGATTCCAAGCACGACAAATCGGGAACGGTTCGTCACAACGGTGGCAAGGTTGCTTGACTCCTGCGTAGTTTCAAATCTTAAAAATGACTCTCGAAGAATCTCTCAAAGCGTTAAAATCTGCTTTCTCTGGTAAGTCTGCTGAAGCGGAAACATTCGCAAAAGAATTGTCCGAAGCCAAAGCAAAGAACGAAACCTTGTCCGCAGAATTTGAAGCGTTGAAAGAAAAGTTTGAAGCGACTTCTGCGATTGTTGTGGAGCGTGATTCCGCAATCGCCAAGATTGAAGAATTGACCAAAGCACTTGCCTCTGCGGAAACCGTAAAAGCGGAAGCAGTTTCACAAATCGAAACCGTTGCAAAGAAATCAGCAAGCATCGTGGCGGCCGCAGGTGTTGTCCCGGTAGAAATCTCATCCGCAGACAACGTTGCCCCTGCTAAATCGAACGAAGAAATCTGGACGGAGTATTGCGGTATCAAGAACCCAACTGAAAAAGTTGCCTTCTACAACAAGAACCGTTCTGCGATCATCAGTCACTTGGGTATCAAATAAATTTTCTCTAACTAATTATCCTAAAAAAATATGTCCACTAACTCCGTATTAAATCAAGGCCTCGCCCCACAATTCGTGGCGGCCGAAACCTTACGCACTCTTGTGCCTGTTCTCGCTCCTTTGAACAAAATCGTCACAACCGATTTCAGTTCTTATGTCGCTGAAAAAGGTCAAGTCGTTCACACTCGCTACGCTGATTCTTTCTCCGCTTCTGAATACGTCCGTGCAAACGGTTTCGTTGCCGCAGACGCAGTATCGAACGATGTAGCAATCACTCTCGACAAACACAAATATGTGATGGCGAGTTTTGATGACACCGAGGTTGCAACCATTTCTCTCGATATGCTCCGCCGTGTGTTTATCGCCCCTATGGCCAACGCAACTGTGAAGTCACTCTTTGATGCCGTTCTCGCAAAGACAACTGCCGCTAACTTCACGACTGCCGCTTACTCCGGTGTTAAGGCAGACTTCAATCGTGTTGCTATCGCTGGTGTTGCAACTTCACTCACCAAAGCAAACCTTCCTTTCGATGGTCGCTCGATGCTTCTCTCACCAGACGCTTTCGGTCAACTCTTACAAGATCCAACTGTTGCCCAATACTTATCGATTGGTGACACCAGCGTAATTCGTCAAGGTGTTGTAGGCCGTCTGCACGGAATCGACATTTACGAATATAACGGTTTCAATGCCGCACCTTCTGGGGAGCACTTGAATGGAATTTGTGGTTGCCGTGAGGGGCACGTCATCGTGACCCGTGTGCCGTCTGCACCTACCACAGGTGGTGGCGAACAAATCACCGTCAGCGACCCTGACTCTGGTTTCGCTTTCAGTCTCCGTTCTTGGTACGATTGGACGAAGGGCCTTTCCAACATTTCCGCATCTTGGATCACCGGAACTTCTGTTGGTAACCCTAACGGTGCACAACGCATTAAGATTACTGACCTGTAATTCCTAACGGAATAAGGTTGGTTTAGCAAAGCCCCCAGAGATGGGGGTTTTTTTGTGCTTGAAATTCTCCGGCAATCCTGCAATGTGATTGTATGCAAGCAATGCTCGCCACCACCTACGCTGGAACACTCCCGGCATCCTACGCAGTCGAACCCAAGTTTGATGGTGTGCGTGTGTTGGTGCATTGCAACGCAGTCACCGGGCAAGTCTCATTCAAGTCTCGCAACGGAAAGTCATTCACATCGCTGACGCATCTTAAGTCACAGGTGCTGGCATTCATCGCTGGCAGTCGTGGTGATCTGACTCTCGATGCCGAGGCCGTAAGCGGAACATTCTTTGACACGGTTGGACAAATCCGTTCCAAGAAAACCAAAGCGTTGGACGCAACCCTCTGGGTGTTCGACATCATCAAGTTTGGTTCATACGCTGAACGCAGACAGACGCTCGAAAGAATGGCCGCACAAGAATCCGTCCGCAATGTTCCTGTCGCTTACAACATCGACATCAAGGATGCGTTCCTGAAAGCGAAGTCTGACGGCCACGAAGGAATCATCATCAAGGATACCGGGAGCGATTATGAATCCAACGAACGCAACGGTGCTTGGCAGAAGGTCAAAGACCGTACGACTTACGATTGCAAGGTGATTGCCGTCACCAGCAAATCCTTGACCATCGACTTCAACGGTGTGCAAGTTTCTGTCGGGTGCGGTTTTACCCCTGCCGTTCACAACGCAATCTTCTCAAATCCGTCCGCAATGCTTGGACGCACAATCGAAGTCGCTTGCCAGAGTATCACCCCTGCTGGTTCGATGCGTCACCCCACCTTCCTGCGTCTCCGTCTGGACAAGTGATTTGACCCCTCTGGCTTGCATTCTGGGACGCTTTTGACTCCTGCGGAGGGGTATGGGTATAATCCAAGACGAATGGGCCTCTGATGCCACCGAGATTCTTTCCGAGATTCCGAAGTCGGTGACTGTCCGTAGGGGTGCTGGTTCGGCAACCGCATTTGAAGTGTTAGTGTCCCCACCTATGATCCAGCAGGATTTGGAGACAGGTGGCTTTATGTCATCGACATCCTATGACGTGAAATTCAAACGCACGGACACGGAAGCACATCCCGGTGTTGTCATTTACGGAAACTTGATTCGCTACAACAACGGAGACTTCCGCATTGTCGCAATCAATGACCGTCCACCGTCCGCTTGGATTATGGTCAGGGTACAATCCAAAGGCGAACCAGCATAATGGCATCGCAGGGAAAAATAAACGTCAAGACATTGAGCGTTGATTCATCAATGTTGCAGAAGCATCTTTACGCTTATCAAAAAGTCTTGGGTGGAACGATTGGACAAATCTGCAAGCGTCAGGCCGCCTTGTTCTGCCAAGATATGATTTCATATTCTCGCCCATTCTCTGGAAGCAGTCCGGGCGATGGTGCAACCACATCGGCACAGGAACACGGTGAACAGAATGTCAAAAATTCAATTTACAAAATCTTTCGTCCAATAGATAAAGCAGGCCCAAACTCCATTGCCGATTTGGGAGACTATAACATTTTCAAAATGTGGATGCGTGAAAAGGGAAGCAGGGTGTCGAAACGCAAATGGCAGAAATTCCAAACCAAGTATGCCAGAGGAAACACCTATAAATTTATCGACAAAGGTTCATCAAATTTTGCGTTTGAAGAAATCCATTCAGCGATGCGAACCGATAACGGCCACGGATCATTGAAGTCGGTTGCACGCAGAGGAAACGGAAAGAAGAACGAACCTTTTGTGATTGTTCGTGATGATGCCCAGATTCAAAAATATGTTAAATACAAGCAACGCAATGTGGGAATGCTAAAGTCTGCCTATTGGTTTGCGGCCATTGGTCTTGGTGAAAAAATCAAATGCCCAGCGTGGGCGAAAAAACCACAATCAAGTCGGAATGCCATTTCAATCAAGACAGGCGAGAACACCGCCAAACCAGAATTCACAGTTGGAAATACAATCGGTGGAAAAGCAGGAAACGACAATTTTGTTCGTGTTGCAATCAATCACCGGGCTTATTCGATGCGTGTTCAGATGGCACAAAGATTGATGAAAGAAAAACAAAAACTTTGGCAAGCGTGTGCCGATGGTAGAATCACAGTAATTGCTCAAGGATTTGAATAAACATTTTATGCCAACACCTACACTCTACGGAATCAGGACAATCACAGAACAGTCGCTTCTTGCGTTGTTCAGTAGTTATTCAACGTCACTTGCTGGAGTTCAAATCCACGCTGGTCAGACGGAGGAAATCAGATCCGTGCCAATTATCATTCTCCACGCAGAGTCTGCAAATGCTCATCGTGATTTGGGTGCGTTCTGGTTGGGCAACTTTGAAATCACGGTCAAAATTTACATTTATTCGTCTGCCGATGATAACACCCTCTCCCAGCACCGGGAGCGTGTGGAAACTGTTCAAGGTATTATGCAAGATTTGGACGGCATCAAATCATCGTGGACGCAAGGCACATTATATGCTTCTTGGATGAATTCTGATGACGAAGGTGTGGCCGACAGACGCTTTGGAAATGTTCTGTCCTATACGCTGGTTGCGGTGTATCCACCCACGGCTTGACTCCTGCGTAGTTTCAAAGAAATCCTATGTCAGCACCTTACACTTACGGAGT
>Ga0304728_1000499_pt1 | contig 33247 bp, 17 predicted proteins | sample C_130625_MF_Meta_FD_190476 | JGI IMG/M metagenome (GOLD analysis project Ga0304728, IMG submission 190476) | Freshwater microbial communities from Lake Croche, Canada to study carbon cycling - C_130625_MF_MetaG (v2) (version 2) | ecosystem: Environmental > Aquatic > Freshwater > Lake | place... | reverse complement strand
AAGCTTTTATTGCGATGCGACAAGTAGACTTAGAGAATCTATAATGGCAGGCTAATTCTGAAGGTTGTTCCTTTATCAGCATCACTTGAAAGAACATATACTTTTCCTTTATGATATTCCTCAATAATTCTTTTAACCAAGGTCAAGCCAAGTCCCCATCCTCTTTTTTTGGTCGAAAATCCAGGTTGAAAAATAGCTTTAAACTGATTTGGAGGAATTCCCTTTCCTGAATCTTGAATGTCAATATGAACCCAATCTGCGGCACAATGCATCGAGATCTTTAATTTTCCTTTTCCCGACATGGCATCGACTGCATTCTTACAAATATTCTCCACCACCCATTCTATCAATGATGCATTGTGTTTTGCCATGATAGCCTTTTCTTCTTTGATAAGATAGGTAATTTCAATTTTGTCAGACAAGCGAGCGCTTAAATATTCAAGATTATTGCCAATCGTTACAACCAAATCTTGTTCCACTAATTTAGCACCGGAACCAATCTTAGAAAATCGATCGGTAATTTTTTCCAATCGATCTAAATCCTTTTGCATCTCATTAGTTATCATTTCGTCTGCGCCGGATGCTTCTAAGTGTTGCACCCAGGCCATTAATGAAGAGAGAGGAGTGCCCAATTGATGTGCTGTTTCTTTTGCCATTCCGGCCCAAACCTGATTTTGCTCCGCCTTTCTATAAGTGGAAAACATTAAATATCCGATGATCACAATCAGAGCCAGCATAGAAAATTGAATATAGGGAAACCAAAAAAGTTGTTTGACCTCTGCACTATCATCAAAAAACAACCAATGTACATTTCCAGAACCTAAGTCAATTTTTATGGGTGGATTTTGAGCGCCAAAGTCAGCAATGTAATTTTGGAGCGATTTCTTTTTAAGATCTTGTGCGCTAAAATTAGTTCCGACAATGGAGTCTTTATTTTTATTGAGCAATAATACCGGGACCAATTGACTGTCATTGATCAAATCACGATTAAAAGCATTCAGTAAAGAATCTCTATTGCGTTCTAATTTTTTTAAAGTACGCGAATCATCAAAAACATAAGTCATAATAAAACCTTCGAATACTTCAATGTCGAATGTTCTCCCTTGAGTTTTCCAATTTTTAGCAAGAAGCATTAAACTGTCTTCAATAAAACGATTCAAATCCTTTTTATCCTCCTTGCGGATAAATAGGTTTTCTTTGGCGATTTTGGCGGTATCAATAAGTATATTTTTATGCTGCATGATATGACCTTGATCATCAAGAAGTAAAACAGGAATGTCCTTATTTTCATTGATAATTTCCAAGGCAAAATCCACATCTTGATTCGCTCCTAAACTACTTGGAGCAAGCAATGCTTTTTGAGCACGCACTACCATTTCTATTTTCTGGCGTTCTTTTTCTCTTAATTGGTCGAAAGTTGCATTGGTAAATTGTACTAATTCTACTCTTTTCTGGATAGCGTCTGCCCATTGCTCTGCTTTTTTACGCTCCCGATTCGCAATCTTGGAAACCATATTGTTGGAAACAAAGAGAGAGGCCCCAATGGTAGCAAGTGCAATGATAAGTAAGGCGATTTTCCACCTCTGTTTATTCGAATACAAATTCATAAGGCTAATTTAGGCATTAAGATCCTGATGAAAAAAATTAAGGACTTGTTCTTCTACGGCAGTACAAACCTTATTGTGATCATATGGCACAGTACTTTCTTGTAGTAAATTGGAGTCAAATACAAAAGAACCGTCCAAAATACTTTGCATTTTGAGGGACAAATCCATCGAATTCATACTTTCAAAAAGAACTCCCAAGTTTCCAAAATTCAATATTTCGGGAGTGCCACCGGCATTACTTCCCAATACAGGTGTACCGCAGGCCATTGATTCGATAGAAACCATTCCAAATGTTTCTGCTTTAGTAGCCATCACCATCCAATCAATCGCACTGAAAAATACAGAAACATCCTCTCTGAAGGGTCTAAAATGAACTTGCTTACTTAAATTTTCTTTTAATATCTGTTCCTTCAAGTTATTGAGATATTGATCTCCTTCCCCCTTAGTGCTTTCACCAAGCAATACGATATGAATTTGCGCTGACTTTAATTTTGCCAAAGCTTCCACCAATAAATGCTGGCCTTTTTGTGGGTCCAAGCGACCAATCAAGCCAAAAATTAGCACTTCTTTTGGAAGATTCAAGGTATTTCTGGCGCTTTCTTTATCGATGGCCATCAAGGAAGATCTGTCCAATCCTGAGGGAATGAGCAATAAACGATTGGGATTAAATCTCGTTTTTTCTTGAACTTGCTCTATTAAACCTTGGAGTGGACAAGACCAAAAATCCAAAAACGAAAACCTAAGGGTATGCAATACGTTTTTCTTGGAGACTCCCAGTTGCATTTCCATAAAATAAACAGTAGTTATGGATTTTTTAAGCAAAAATTTGAGAGAGGCCATCATACTCATATCGCGTGTATCGCGAATAAATAAATGGCTGGCTTTCTCATTTTTTAAGATGCGTGCTAACTTCAGAGCACTTCCAAAGGCATAATATTTGCGATAGGGCGCAATGGCAATGGTTGGCAAGGACCATTCAAGTGCTTTCTTAAAATAGGGAGTATTTTCAACTCCTAGCACCAGGACTTCATGTCCACGCTTGTGCATCCACAAAGCATTGCGGAGCTGGTTTAATTCGAGTCCGCCCCAACTTTTAGAACTACAGAGATAGATTAATTTCATAGTATAAGGTAAAATTAAACTTAACTTTGTAAAAAATGATGAATATGTTTACAAGAATATCAAAGCCAATAAGAATCTTCCTAATCAGTGTGATTTTAATTTCAATTCCACTTTTTATTTTTCCGATTAATATATTTAAAGGATTGATCATTTATAAGAGCAATATTGTTGAGGTACCTATCAAAACAAATTTAAGTTTGTCTTATTTTGTGGGCTTGGGCTATGATGATAAAGACTTAGAGGGAATAAAAGATTTTTATTTACTTCCGGAAGGGTACTTTTTTTGTTTCGTCGTACTTATTGGAATTCCCGGGCTTTTAGCGTATAGAATGTATTTGAAAGGAAAGGATTCTTAATATTTCCCCCTTTGGAGGGGGATTAAGGGGGAGGGCTTTCTTTACTTTTTTTTAGCTCAAAAAAAATACCGAAGCGTCGGTAACAAAAAAAGGAGCTGACTGAGCAATGCACTTTTCTCGATACATCCCCAGCCAGCTGGGGCCACTCGATAAGCTATTAGTAAGTTAGCATTGTATTAGTTATTCGCTAGCCGAGTGTTTTGACCGAAGGGAGAAATGTATCGAGGCTAGCCTCCTATTGCAAGGTCTAAATAAGAATGTTGCTACTTACAAAAAGAATTGTACTTCCCCCTCTGGAGGGGGATTAAGGGGGAGGGCTTTCTTTACTTTTTTTTAGCTCAAAAGAAATACCGAAGCGTCGGTAACAAAAAAAGGAGCTGACTGAGCAATGCACTTTACTTCGACGAACCTATATTCTTCTCACTCCTGAGTAGATTCGAAGTATTTTCAATCCCCACCAAATTTGGATGCTGGCGATTGATCTTTCAGATAATCTTAGCATTCACCAAATTCAATGGGTTCCAAAAACCTGCTATTGCAAGGTCTAAAGTAGAATGTTGTTGTTTACAAAAAAATAAATAGACCAATCAATCATAGTGATTTGGTGCGGCCACCATCCACTGGTAAATTAATCCCATTGATATAGCCCGCTGCGCTAGAAGCTAAAAACGCAACAGCTGCTGCAATTTCTTCGGGTTCAGCGATGCGATGCATGGGTGATTCCTGTGCCATTTCATCCAAAATGTGTTCAACTGATTGACCTGTTTTTGCTGATTTTGCTTCCGCAATGCCATTCAATCGAAGGGTGTTGGTTGCCCCTGGCAAAACATTATTAACCGTAATTCCAAACTGACCTAATTCCATGGCAAGCGTTTTACTCCAACTGGCTACTGCTCCACGAATGGTATTCGAAACCCCTAAATTGGGAAGCGGTTGCTTTACTGAAGTAGAGATAATATTGATGATGCGACCAAATCCGGCTTGTTTCATTCCTGGAACAAGCGCTTGTACCAAAATATGATTGCAGATTAAATGTTGGTTAAAGGTATCCGTAAATTCCTCAATAGAAGCATCGATGATGGGACCACCTTTTGGACCGCCGGTGTTGTTGATGAGCACATGAATGATGTGCCCTTGAGCTATAAAATTATCGATGATCGTTTTTAATGCACTTGGATTTGAAAAGTCAGCCACTAAATACTGATGTTCTTGTCCTTGAGAAACATCCAAAGTAGCTACAACTGATCTTAAAGATACTTCATTTCGCGCGAGTAAAATACACGAGTAACCTGAATTAGCTAAGGCATGAGCAGATGCTAAACCAATTCCTTGGGTACTGCCACAAATTAGAGCGTTCCTTTTGTTCATTTTAATAGTTTTCAACAAAAATAATTATTTTATCCATAATGCTTAACATTAATAAAAATATAGGATTTATAAAAATAACAATTTGTTAGCACAAGAAGTTAATCTAATTTTTTTTAAATATTATTAGTTTATCATTTTTATAAAATAATTTTTGTGATATATTTGCAAACATTACAATCATTTTAAGCTATAATTATGAAACAATTTTTACATTCAAAGAAATTCGTTGCTACTTTATTTTCAGCGATTTTATTGATGAGTTCCTCAATCGTGTTCGGTCAATTGAGTGGAATTAAAACAATTCCTGCAAATTACGCATCTATTTCAGCTTTTGTTACTGATGCCAATTTACAAGGTATTGGTGCAGGTGGAGTTACCTTAAATGTACCTGCTGGATATACGGAAACTTTAACTGCGAAAATAGTTTTAACAGCGACGGGTACTGCTGCTAACCCAATTGTTATCCAGAAAAGTGGTGCAGGTGCTAACCCTGTAATTACTTCTTATGTGGGTACCATTGCAACTCCAGAGGTAACTGCAGATGGTATGTTTGTATTAGCAGGAAGTGATTATGTTACCATTGATGGAATCAATTTAACAGAAAGTGCTGCCAATACCACAACAACAACGGTGATGGAATTTGGTTATGGGCTTTACTTGGGAAGTGCTTCTGATGGTTGTCAAAATAATACGATTAAAAATTGTACGATTACCTTAAATAGAGTTCAAAATACCAACTGGACTACCTTGGGTCATACAGGTTCTGTAGGAATTAATGTATTGAATAGCCTTTACAACCTCGTTGGGGCGGCAGCGGTTACACCCACTGCGGCAAGTGGATCCAATTCAAACAATAAGTTTTATACCAATACCATTCAAAATTGTAATGTTGGTATTTGTTTCATAGGTTTTCCTGACGTAACACCTTTTACCTTAGCCAATACAGGTAATGATGTAGGTGGGTCTTCATTGGCAACAGGAAATACGATTGTAAATTTTGGTGGAGCTGCTTTGGCTGCGAATCCATCTACTGGTATTTTTGTTAAGGATGAATGGGGAATTAATGTCTCTTACAACACCCTGAACAACAACAATGGTTCTGGAGTGAATCATGTTTCTACCTTAAGAGGAATTTTCTCTAATGCAAGTTCTATTGGAGCAAGTCAAAACATCAACAACAATACCATTACCCTAAAAAGTGCGGTGACCACTTCTCAAGTTTCAGCTATTGAATGTTCTGCTGGCGCATCAGGAGTTGGAAATACGATCAATATCAACAACAATACCATCACCAACTGTACCAACGATTTAGCGACTACTTCATTGTGGTATGGAATTTACAATACTGGTTCAGTAGCCAATTTAAATATTAACAATAATAATTTTGTTAATAATGCTACCATGAATACAACAGGGACTGTTTCGTTAATTTATAATACTGGAGCAGTTACGGCTTCTTTATCAATTTCTAATAATAACTTATCTCAAATATTTAACAAAACAGTTGCTCAAACTGGAACTTTTTACGGAATTCGAAATACAGCGGGTTCGATTACAGCTTCTGGTAACTTTAATAACAATACTTGGGCTAACTTTTCTTTTACAACTTTAAGTACCATTACTGCTTATTTCTTTTACAATACAGGAGCGTTTACCACAACCAATATTAATAACAACGCTTGGAATAATATATCTTGGCTAAACAGTGGTACTATCTATGGTTTTTACCACACAGGTTCTTCTCAGGTAGCATTCAACTTTAACAATAACGGTATAACAACTGCCTTCACAAGACCTGCACCAGCTCTTGCGGGTTCACTTTACTGCATGTACTTTTTAGGATCTTCTCTTGGGACGAGTATTCATACCATTAGTAATAATAACTTCTCTAACTACAGTGCGGTTACGCTTGGAACAGGTTCTTTTTATGGTATGTATAATTCAGATGGTGCAGCAGCTCCATATCCTCAAAAAACTATTTTTAACAATACTTTTTCAAATATTACACATAATGCAAGTGGTACCTTCTACGGATTGTATGTATCTTATTTAGGTGATGGTACTACCACACAAGGAACAAGAGTGTACAACAACACTTTAAATAATATTACCACACAAGGGACACAATATTTATTGTATACAGGTTCAACAGCTTCCGCGAATCAACCCGCAAAGTTTTACAACAATACTATTACCAACATTACCAACAATTCAACAACTGGTTCAACTTATGGTGTTTATGGATATGCATCAACAACTGCTCCTTATGTTGAGATCTATAATAATAAAATTGCTGGCTTAACGATTGCTACTACAACAGGTAAGTTGTATGGCTTCTATGGCTTAGCAGGAGCAAATTATAGGGTTCATAACAATTACATTGGATCTCTTACTGCATCAGGTGCCATGACGACAACCATGCCAGCCCCAGCAATTGCAGGATTTTACTTAAGTTCAGGAACTTATAGCTTGTATAACAATACTGTATACTTAAATGCTACAAGTACCGGTGCTAACTTTAGTACTGCTACATTATATTTAAGTACCGCTGGAGTTGTTGATTCAAGAAATAACAATTTCTCCAACTCCTCCGCCATAAACGGTACAGGATTGAGATTAGGCGTTCAAAACAGTTTGGCTGCTTCTACCAATTATGCTTTAACCTCTAATAATAACAATTACTATTTAGGAACAGCGAGTACTTCAGCAGCAACTTATTACAATGGTGCAACAGTAGCCTATACTATTGTCAATATGAATACCTTGACAAGTACAGATCTTTCTTCTATCAGTGTTGCTCCAAATTTCTTGTCAACAGTAGTAAATAATGCAACGTATTTACATATTGATGGTGCACTTGCTCCAACACAATTAGAGAGTGGTGGACAAATATTATCTCAATTTACAAAAGATTTCGATGCTGATATTCGTGCAGGTAATACAGGATATACAGGAACAGGAACGAGTTATGATATAGGAGCAGATGAATTCATCGGAACTTCTCCTGCGCCTCAAATTACATACACAGCTGCTCCTGCTTTAACCAACTTATGTACAACAGCTGCAAGAACTATTACAGCTAATGTTGTTACGGCATCAGGTACGATGACTTCCGTAATTTTAAATTATTCTTATAATGGTGTTGCTCAAACGCCAATTACAATGACCAATACTACAGGTACTACTTGGACTGGTATTATTCCTGCTTCTACTCCGGTTAATGCTGTAGTAACATGGAACATTGCAGGAACCAACACGGTACCATTAACCACTTATGCTAATGGTACTTCTTATTCAGATGCACCTTTGTTTGGTGTGAATGCTTTTGCATACAATACGGCAAGCCCAGTATGTGCTGGAACAGGGTCTTCATTAGTAGCTACTTTATGGAGCTCTGCTGCCAATGTGAATTATCCTACCCCAACCGTAAGTTCTCCTGTATCCGATGAAGACTTTGGTAACATTACGATTACTCAAGGAGCAACTACAATTTTAAACAATACAAGTTTAATTAATTCACTAGTAGGCACGATAGGTACTGCCACGGGTACCGCTGGAGGATATTCTAATTTTACTACCTCTGGTACTTATGGTTTGACTGCTGGACAAGTGTACAACTTCTCCATCTCTACCTTAACTACCTTAACTTCCTACTCAAATTCAGTTGCTATTTTCATTGATTACGATAGAAATGGAGCGTTCACAGATGCTGGAGAAAAAGTTTACTCCTCAGCTGCAACGACATCGGGTCCACATACTGAAACGGGAACTTTTACTATTCCTGCCACTGCTTACAATGGTTTGACTAGAATGCGTGTAATGGTAAACGAAGCTTTAATTACAGCCTATATCAATGGAATTTCATGGGGTGAATACGAAGATTATTTAATTAACATGACAAGTACTGTAAATGGTGGTGGTGGTGTTCCTGCCATAACTTCTGCAACATGGAACGGTATTGCTCCAGTAGGAACTGGTAACCCATTGGCTATATCCCCTACTGCAACGGATACTTATACTGCTACAATTTTATCAGCAGGATGTAATATAACTACGACTCCAACTACAGTTACTGTAAATGCTTTACCTTCTGCACCAATTGCAACCAACAGTTCGCAATGTGGTACTGCAATTCCTACTGCTGCAGTTACATCCTCTGCTGGAGCTGCAGGTGCCGGTTATTACAACTGGTTCAATGCTGCAACAGCTGGAACACTTTTACAATCTCCACCTATCGGCGCATATACATCTTTCTATTTTAATAACTTCACCAATTCAACTATTGGAACAGGAGCTACTTTAACAGGTACTGCTAATTTAACTGCCGTAACGGGTGCATTAGAGTTGTTCCCGAATACAACATCAATGCAAGGTGGCATCACCGTTGCTGCAGGTGTAAATGCTGCTGCTTACAAAGTAGAATTTGATGTTACAACAGCAACTGGTGCTGATGGATTTAGTTATAGTTTTGGTGATGATGTCAATGCGACAGCTACAGTTCCTGCGCAAGAAAAAGGTTCAGGAACCAAATTAAAAATTGGTTTTGACTCTTATGGACTTATGCCTGATGGTGCTGGTATGTACTTAATGTACAACAACACAATGACCTCTATTACCAATGCACCGATGAGTGCTGGTTTATTGGCTTATTCTAGTAATGTTACATGGTCTGGTTCCGCAAACAACCATATCAAAATTGAAACTAATAATGCCGGACAAGTTACCTTAACTTTAAACGGTACTGCCATCTTTACCAATATTCAATTACCTGCTGCTTATTCAAGTGCGAATAAAGCAACTTGGGCGCATGTAATCGCTGGTAGAACTGGAGGTATCTCAAGTACAGTAGTCTTAGATAATTTAGATATTAAATACGCAGTTCAAATCCCAGGATCTACAACATACAACTCGACTGTTGCAGCAACATCTACTTTTTATGTTTCAGAACTTGGAACTAATGGTTGTACCTCTGCAACAACACCTATCACGGTGACTGTTGTGAATCCAGATGTAATGGTATTAACGCCTCCAACAACAATTTGTCAAGGTGGAACCGTTACTTTAGGAGCAACTTCCGTTGCAAATCCAGCCTACACATATACTTGGAATGCAAATACTTACACAGGTTCAGGATTTACTGCACCCGTTGCGAATGCAAGTACAACGGTTACGCCTAGTTTAGCTGGTGTGTATACTTACACAGTAACTGGAACCAACGGTGTGTGTACTGCTGTTCAAACAGTAGTTGCAACGATTAATGCCAACCCTGTGATTACCTCAGCTACCGCATCGCCATCATTCGTTTGTAATGACAACTTAAATGTTGCTTTATTGGCTTCTGCAATCGTTTCAGGCCCACAAACAATGCCTTCTTATTGTGCTATAACGGGTTATGGTTCTACAGGTACAATGATCAATAATGTTGCATTTGGTACGATAAATAACAATTCAAGTGCTTCCAACCCAACTGCACTTCCTTATTATACAAGTTATCCCTTGACAACCAATGTTGCTCTTGGATCAACTTACCCATTAAGTGTAACATTAGGCCCTGGAGGAGTTTATCTTGGTGCCATAATATCTGTTTGGATCGATTATAACAGAGATGGAACTTATTCTGCTGCAGAATGGCAACAAGTTAATGTTTATGCCTTAGCTGGTTCAACCACTACCATAAATATCACCATTCCTTTGACAGCTCAAGTTGGTTTAACAGGAATGCGTATTCGTTCAAGAGGAAATGGTAATCCAAACGGAGCTGGAGACGGCTGTACCTTATTCGGTTCTGGAGAAGGAGAAGATTACCAAGTAAATATTCAAGGTGCACCTTCAGTACCTTACACTTTTGCATGGGCCACTACACCAGTGATCAATACAGCAGCTGGTTCAGTTACTGTAGCCAATACAACAACATTGCCAATAACACAAAACTGGAATGTTACTGCTACGAACTCTGTAACAGGATGTATCGGTACTGCTACCACAAATAATGTATCTATTCAACCTGCAATAGTTGCTCCAACTACAACAAATGGTGCACATTGTGGATTGCAAACCACTGCTGCTTCTGCAACGGATGTGAATGGATTTACTGCTCCAATATTTAATTGGTATGCTACTGCAACCAGTGTAACTCCTTTACAATCAAGTGTAGCAAATACATACACTACACCAATTTTAACAACTACAACCTTCTATGTATCTGTAACCAATCCAGTTTCTGGATGTGAAACAGGTAGAACAGCTGTAACGGAAACAGTAACTCCTGCTCCGGCATTAGCAATTACCTCACCTTTTACAGCATGTCAAAACCTTTCTTACCCAATTGCGGTAACAACAGGATTAAGCGGCTTTACCAACTTCGTTTGGTCGGGTGCAACTTCATTGTACTTAGATGCGGCCATGACGATTCCTTATGTAACTGGTACAAGTGCTTCAACAGTCTACTATGCATCAGGAGCACTTGGTGCACAACCATCCATTATTTGTAACGCTACAGATGCTGGTGTTGGATTTGCACAATGTTCTGCGCAAACATCAACAATTGTAAGTATTCAAGCTACTCCAATTACACCATTAATTGGAACTACTTATACTACCGTATGTAGTGGTACTTCACCAACATTAAATGTATTGTCTGGTGGAGCTTACTGTAACAGTAATGCAACAACCATTTATGATGAAGAAATTACCAATGTAACACTAGGTACACTTAACAATTCTTCCAACTGTGCTACCCTTGCGGCTGGCCCTGGTTCAATCCTTAATGAATATTCTAATTACACTACAAGTGTTGCAGCGCCTAACTATGCTGCAGGATCAACTACAACTGGATCCATAGTGGTAAATTCATGTGGTACCTATAACTACAGCAGTGGTTTAGCAATCTTCATCGATTTAAATCAAGATGGTGATTTCTTAGATGCTGGTGAAAAAGTATATTCTAACGGTTCATTAGCGAATATAAATTGTGTTCCAGCTTCTACTGTCCCTATTTCATTCACTATCCCGTTAGGATCAATGAACGGAAATACAAGAATGAGAATAATTAATGCTGAATATACTGCAGGAGATAACATTACTCCTTGTTTGACTTACGGTTATGGTGAAACAGAAGATTATATTATCAATATCACTGGTGGAGTTTCTAACTCATATGTTTGGTCACCAGCTGTTGCCAACAACTCAACTGCTCCAAGTGTTACAACACTTCCATTAACGGTACCGACATCTTTTACAGCAACCTTATTTGATGGTTTATGTTACAGTGCACCTTCTGCACCATTAGCAATTGGTATTGCGGTAACACCATCCCTAGCAATTACGGCTGCGGTACCAACTTCTGGATATTGTATTCCTGCACTTTCTTATGGTTGTGCATTCCCAGATATCATTTCCAATGTAACGATTGCAGGTATCAATAATACAACTGCCTGTGATAACATAAGTGGTGCTAATGGATACAGTGCCTTTACTACCCCTACTGGTACTCTAGCTGCTGGATCTACTAGCAACAGTTATTCTGTAACAACAAGTGGTGATATAGAGGGTGCTGCTGCTTGGATTGATTACAATCAAAATGGAACCTTTGAACCAACTGAAAATATATTTAGTGGCTTTGTAGGTACTAATCCAGCTTTATATTCAGGAACCTTCAATGTACCCGCTACAGCAATTAATGGTATTACCAAAATGCGTGTTAGGTGTATTTACTACACTAATCCAGGTATTAGCGGTTCATGTACAGCAAGTACTTTTGGTGAAACAGAAGATTACAACATTACCATTACCAATGGTGCAGTTTCAACACCATGTCCAGGTTCAACGTTTGCTTTGAATTCTACCGTTGGTTTGGGTGGACCTCCATATACTTATGCATGGTCAGTAGTAAGTGGTACAGCAACTATCGCTGCACCGACAAATGCTAACACAACAGCCATAATTAATGCAGATGCTGTATTACAATTATCTGTAACGGATGCATGTGGATCAATCACTACAACAACTGTTTCTACGGATGTATTAGACAATCCGATCACAATTACACCAGCAGCTACAGCGATATGTTATAATGCAAATACCGTTCTTACAGCAAATAATGGAACCAACTACACTTGGTTACCGGTTACAGGTTTAGTAAGTGCTACTGGAACTAGTGTAACAGCATCTCCAGCAACTACTACTACTTACACCGTAACAGGTGGATACGGTGCAGGTTGTATCGGAACGGCTACAAGTGTTTTAACAGTACATCAATTACCACTCGTTAGTGCTGGTGTTGATCAAACATTATGTTCTAATGTCCCTGCTTTATTAAGTGGAACAGGTACATCAGGTGTAGTTTACACTTGGACAAACAATGTTGTTAATAACGTTCCTTTCGCAGTCTCTGCAACTAATAACTATATTGTTACAGCAACAGATATTTACAATTGTTTCAATACAGATACAGTAACAATAAATGTACTTGCAATACCAAATGTAAATGGTGGAGTAGATCAAGCAACCTGTTTGGGTGGTGCTATCACTTTAAATGCTATTGGAACTGGAAATGTATCCTTGAACTGGAATGGTGGTGTAACCAATAATGTTCCTTTCTTACCTCCAAGTTCACAAAACTATATTGTAACTGTTCAAGCAGCTAATGGTTGTTACGATTACGATACAGTGGCGGTAACTATGAATGCACCACCAGTAATCACTTTAACGAATGGTGCAACAGCTTGTGCTAATGGTTTAGCTGCATTGACTGCAACTACCAATAATGCTTTCGGTGGTTTCTGGTCTACAAGCAATGGAAATGGTGTAATTACACCAAACATTTCTAACAATTCAATGGTTTATGCTCCAACTTTAAATGATCCAGCGACGGTTAATATTACCTATATCGCGTTCAACGGATGTGGAAATGCAATCCAAACAACAACGATTGGAATTAATCCTGCTCCTACTGTTACTGCTGCATCGAGTGCATCAGCAATTTGTACAGGCGGTTCTGTTACACTTACAGGTGGAGGAGCTAATACTTATTCATGGACAGGTGGTGTTGCTAACGGAGTAAGTTTTGTTCCTACTGGAACTGCTACTTATACAGTAACAGGTACTAACACAACTACAGGTTGTTCCAATACAGCTAGTACTACAGTTAATGTCACTCCAATTGCTACAATAACTGCGAATGCTACTCAAACAACAGTTTGTGCAGGTTCATCTGTTACTTTAACAGGAGGAGGTGCTACTACTTATGCATGGACTGGTGGTATTGCTAATGGCGTAAGTTTTGTTCCTACTGGAACTACGACTTATACAGTAACAGGTACCAACACAACTACTGGATGTTACAACACAGCTAGTACTACTATTAATGTCATTCCGATTCCTACAGTAACTGCGAATGCTACTCAAACAACAGTTTGTGCTGGCGGATCAGTAACATTAACGGGTGGAGGTGCAACTACCTATGCTTGGTCTGGCGGTGTTACTAATGGTGTTAGTTTTGTTCCTACTGTAAACGCTACGTATACAGTTACTGGTACCAACACAGCTACAGGTTGTTCCAATTCAGCTATTATTAATATTAGTGTTACACCAGTTCCTATAGTAACTGCATCATCAAGTCTATCAGCAATCTGTACTGGAGGTTCTGTGACACTTACAGGTGGAGGAGCTAATACTTATTCATGGACAGGTGGTGTTGCTAACGGAGTAAGTTTTGTTCCTACTGGAACCGCTACTTATACAGTAACAGGTACTAACACAACTACAGGTTGTTCCAATACAGCGAGTACCTCGGTTAGTGTGACTCCAATTCCTACGGTAACTGCGAATGCTTCTCAAACAACAGTTTGTGCAGGTTCATCTGTTACTTTAACAGGAGGAGGTGCTACTACTTATGCATGGACTGGTGGTATTGCTAATGGCGTAAGTTTTGTTCCTACGGCAACTACAACATACACAGTAACAGGTTCAACTCCTACTTCTGGTTGTATCAATACAGCGAGTACAACAATTACTGTTAATACAACACCAAGTGTATCTTTAACGAATGGTGCAAATGCGTGTGCAAACGGTACAACTGCATTGGCCGCAAACGTTAGTAATTCACTTGGAGGATTTTGGTTTACAACGAATGGAAATGGAATCATTACGCCAAATATTGCAAACAATACAATGGTATATGCCCCAGCTTTAAATGACCCAAGCACGGTAAACATAAGTTATACAGCAAATAATATTTGTGGTAATACTTCACAAACTAGTGCCATAACCATATTGCCGATTCCAAATGTGAATGGTGGTCCGGATGCATCTGCATGTACTGGTATACCAGTAACTTTAAATGCAACAGCTATAGGAGCAACTTCTATTACTTGGTCAGGTGGTATTATAAATGGTGTAACCTTTACTCCTGCTTCAGCTCAAACTTATATTGTAACTGCTCAAGCTGCAAACGGATGTTTAGATTACGATACTGTTGCAGTTCTATTTAATGCTGGTCCTGTAATTACACTTTCAAATAGTAATGGTATTTGTGCTAATGGGACACTTACCCTAACAGCTACAGCTTCTAATTCATTGGGTGGTTATTGGTCTACATCAAATGGTAACGGTGTAATTACGCCTAACATCTCTAACAGTACAATGACTTATACACCGTCATTGAACGACCCTACCTCTGTTAACTTTAGTTACTTAGCGAGTAACAGTTGTGGTAATTCATCACAAAGTACAACAGTAACTGTTTATCAAGTGCCTACACTTAATGCAGGAAACGATGTGGTTGTTTGTTCTGGTGATTTAGTTACTTTGAATGCTACAACGAATGGTACCCTTACCTGGAACAACAATGTTGTGAATGGAGTTCAATTCTTTGCTAACGCAGGAAATACAACTTACACTGCTACTGCAACCAATGCCAATAACTGTACCACTACGGATCAAGTTATTGTAACAGGTAACGCATTGCCTCCTGTAAGTGCTGGACCTGACTTCTCAGTATGTCCTGGTGGAACAGCTACTTTATCAGGAACTGGTGCTGCAAGTTATACTTGGAACAATGGTGTTGTGAATGGTGTTGGATTTACACTTACAAGTGGAGGTCAATATACGGTAACAGGAACAGATGCCTTTGGATGTGTTGCTACAGACATGGTAGTTCTTTCTATCACGAATGTTAACGCACAAGTTGTATTTATCGATCCAGTTACTTTATTAGGAAATCCTTCTAATGCTGTAAGTTTCCAATGGATTAATTGTGCTACTAACGCTATCATCCCTGGACAAACTGACGATACCTTAAGAGTTACTGCTAATGGAAATTATGCTGTAATTGTTACAACTGCTGCAGGATGTGTTGATACATCAGCATGTGCTGTAGTGGATCAAGTAGGTATCTTCACTAGTGATTATTTGAATGTATCACTTTATCCTAATCCAACCAATGGAATGGTAACGATTCAAATGCCAAACAACGATGCTGCTAAATTAACAGTATTCGATGCGCAAGGTAAATTGATCAATACTGTTTCAACCATAAACAATGGTGGTACAATTGACTTGTCCATGTACACCCCTGGTGTTTATACCTTTAAATTACAAATTGGTGACTTCGTTCATATCGAAAGAATCATCAAGAATTAATATTCAATTTTGATTTAAAAAGCCGTTCCTTTCGAACGGCTTTTTTTTGTCCCATAATTTTAGTTTTTGATTAACCATAAATTATTAGTACCTTAACATTCAAAACCTAAGTCATGAAAAAATTTACTTTAAACATTGCATCACTATTAATGGCTGCATTAATTCTGATAAATTTTTCAAATACCTATGCACAGTGTACTAATGGCTCGCCTTTTGGGATAGCAATAGCACCAACATCGGGAACTTTAACTATTTCGACTTGTTCCTTTCAACAAGAATATTCTGAACTACAAAGTGTAATTGCTGCAACGATTTACCAATGTGAAATCTTAGGAGGTGGCTACATCACCATACATGAGGGAACACCAGGGGGGCCTGTGATTGCTTCAGGAGCAAGTCCCTTGCAATGGAATTCTACCGTTGCAGGAACTTACTATGCCCATTGGAATGTTGATGCCTCGTGTTCAACAGCAGCCAATTGTGTGACGACAACCATTACTTATATAAGTCCAGCATCACCATGTGGAAATCCTGTTGCTGCAGGAGCAACTGTTTCAACTCCATCTGGAGCCTGTCCAGGTCAATCCATTAGTCTTTCTTTAAATGGTGTGACCATTGGAACTGGCCTTACTTATCAGTGGCAATCATCTTCCAATGGAACAGTTTGGACAGACATAACGGGTGCTACTAATGCTAACTATAGCTTAATACAAACGGCGAATACCTATTATCAATGTATCGTTACGTGTAGTGCAGGAACTCCAGCCAACTCTACCCCTATTCTCGTTAATATGAATTCGTTTTTCTCTTGTTATTGTTCTACTGTCAATGCAGGAGGCGGTGGCTGTATGATGAATAATATTCAAATTGGCTCCATTAACAATAATACTGCAGCTACAAATCCAACTGCATCTCCTTTTTACACTTCCTTTCCTATAAATACACAACTTGCACAAGGAGCTACCTATGCATTATCCGTTACCATTGATGCAGCAAATATTTATACAGGGGCAATTGTATCTGTTTGGATTGACTGGAATCAAAACGGTCAATATGAAGCCTCAGAATGGCAACAAGTTGGTGTCAATGTAGGAAGTGGAACAACTGGTACAATTAACATCAATGTACCGATTGGAATTCCTTTAGGAACTACCGGAATGCGTATTCGTTCTAGAGGTGCTGGAAATCCTAATGGTGCTACAGATGCGTGTACCAACATGGGTTCTGGTGAAACAGAAGACTATACCGTTACTATCATGCCAGTTCCAACTTGTCCGCAACCTCAAAATTTTTCCTTAGTGCAAGCAGGATTAACCAATGCCCTTATTCAATGGACTGCAGGTGGTGCTGAAACGCAGTGGGAAGTGCAATATGGACTACAAGGCTTTACACCAGGAACAGGTACAACCATTGTTACCAGTACCAATCCATTTACCATCAATGGACTTACAGGAAATACATTTTATGAAGTATATGTAAGAGCACTTTGTGGCGGCGGAGACACTTCGTTTTATACTCCTGCCCTTGCCTTTCAGACTTTTAATCAAGCACAATACATCGATTGGGATTCCAATTGTCCAAGTACAGGATTCATAGACATTTCAGCAACAGGAACTCCTCTGAATTCTTGGGATGATAGCAATCAAGGAGTCACTTTACCATGGCCTTGGTTGGTTCAAGGAAACCTAGTGAATGATATTTCTGTTGGAAACAATGGAGGATTAATTTTTAATAGTTTGAACAGCTACTTGTATTACAATATCAATGGTGAAGGTATGTTTCCTTTTGTACAAGATTTAAATACCCCTTTAGACAATGTATATTATGAATCTATTGGAAATGCACCGAATAGAAAATTTGTAATTATGTGGAGTGATTTAGCGCACTTTACATGGCCAGCAGGAACAGACGGATCAACATTTGAAATAATCTACGAAGAAACAAGCAATGAATTTTATTATGTTTATGATGATGTTATCATGGGTGCCCCATGGTGGGATAATGGAGCTGATGCTGAGATTGGCTTAGTGACACCTAATCAAACCATTCAGGTTTCTATGAACGATGCTACTTATTTGAGCAGTCATAGTTGCATTCACTTCTATTATACGAATTGTCCGAAACCACAGAATTTTAACCTTTCTTATGTTAATTCATCTGAAGGTAGTTTTACTTGGACACCAAGTATTGCCAATGAAACCAATTGGACAGTAATTTACGGTCCGACAGGGTTTGATCCAACGACAAGTGGAACAAGTGTGCCAAGTAATGCACCAAGCGCAACGCTTTCTAATTTGAATCAATTGACGCAGTATGATGTCTATATCTATGCTGATTGTTCCGTTGGTTTACAAAGTTTAGGTTTATTTGGAACCTTCTTTACTCCTCCTTACTGTTCCAATCCAACCGCTATGTTCAATGCTACCGCAGTGGATAGTGTTTTTGCAGCATGGGTATGGTCAGCAAGTTCACCAAGTTATCCTTCTACTGGTTTCAATTTACAATATGGAGCTATGGACTTCCCACTTTATTCAGGAACTGTTCAAGCAGTAGATAATAATATGACAGATACTATTGCTAATGCAGCCTTCATTGCAAGTGAAGTAATTGATGTTTACGTTCAAGCAGTCTGTGGTGTGGATACTTCACAATATGTTGGTCCCTTTACAGTAAGCATGCCTTTAACCAATGATTTAGCTTGTGGTGCTGATGTAATCCCAGTCAATGGAGCAACGCATTATTTTGACAATACAGGCGCAACAGTAGATGTAGCTGAGATTGGAATCGCTCCGCCTGCTACGGGTGCTCAAACAACCACTGGATGGACAAATAATGCCTTAAATCTTACCTCGTGGTTTAGTTTTATAGCGCCAAACTCTGGAGCTGTTAGAATTAATTGTACGGCTACCACTTACAATGGTCAAATGGCTATTTATAGTGGCTGGGATTGTAACAACCTAAGCACTTTCAATTTAGTTGCTGCAAATGATGATGCTATCGGAGGGACAAGTCTTGCTCCAAACTTCACAATTTGCGGATTGATTCCTGGACAAAGTTATTACATGATGCAGGATGGATTTAACGCACTTGAAGGAATTCATGCCATCGCTATCAATGAGATTGTATTAAATGCAGGTGTTTCAGGAAACACGATGAACGTTTGTTATGGCGATTCTATCAATTTGTTTAATGGGATTTCAGGAAATGATGTAGGAGGAACATGGACGCAACAAATCCCAACCTTAGGATTACACGATAGTGTGTTTGTTACAGCTGGTTTAGCTTCAGTAATTTTCAACTTCACCTACACCATGCAAGATGGATGTGCCATAGATAATGTTAATGCACAAGTGCATGTTTATCCACCATCATCTGCAGGAAATGATGGACAAATGACCGTATGTAAAAATGAGCCGTTCAATTTATTAATGGGCTTATCCGGAAACGTTGACATGAATGGTGATTGGTACAACCCATCCAACCAATTAATGACGAGCCCGAATGATGTCGCTAGTTTTATTCCTGGTCAATTTAATTATGACTACATCACAGGAAACGGAATTTGTCCGGATGACACAGCTAATATTCTGGTAATTGTATCTGCAAATTGTGACTATTTATCCTTAGAGGAATTAGGGCAGCATATAGCGCTATATCCTAATCCAACGAGCAATGATGTCACCATTGATAAAGGACTAGATCTAAGCTTTGAATCCATTACTATTAGTGATTTAAATGGTAAGGTATTGGAGACCCTAACAGAAGGTTTGGACATGAATTCGATTAAGTTGAGTTTTGCTTCTTATCAAACTGGAGTTTACTTCATTAAGATTTCAACTCCAAGAGGACAAATCATGAATAGAATTGTAAAACAATAATACTACTACTAATTTTTAAAAGGGGCTCAGGCCCCTTTTTTTATTTAAAAATAAATTGGTCGAAAAGTCAATTTATTCGATTGAAACTGCAGCGCAGAAAAAGGAACTTTAATACAATTCATTGCAGAAAGCACTTTTTTAAGCGTAGGATTTTTAACTTTTAATCTACTTAAATCTACATCCAAAGAAAGATAGTATTGTCGTGCAGCATTAAATTGAAGATACTGATCTAGATCACCAACTAATTTTTGATCTACACTATAGCCAAAACTAAGGCACAACCAATTGATCTTATTGAATTTTGGGGCAAGAACACCCATGGGTACACTTAACCAATAGGTTTGTCCATTGTAATCTTTCAAAAGCTGTTGCGCCAAATTACTTCCTAAAACAGTCGGCCGATAAGATGCATAAGCAGAGGGCGAAAAGGAAAATTTAGGGATAAGATAATGCTTTTTAAGCACCAATTTTTCAAGCAGGAAAATAGAGGTTCCTGTTGCGTTTGCCGTAATATCGTACCATGAGAATCCCCATCCAGAACTTTTGCCATCCATTAACTCTAAAGTGCCGAGGTACAAAAAGGAAGTCCCTGCCCCTATCCAATAACTTTTGTTAACAATTCCTGTTTTAGAGAATCCAGCACTCACAGATTTTGCTAAATAATAGGAGGAAAAACCATGCCCCATTTTATCCATTTGCATCCAATTCTTTCCATCATCAAAAAAGTGAAACTTTGATTGCGCATAGTCTTTATACCAAACGTTTTGAAGTAATATCAAACTTGATGAATAGGCACTAAGTGTAATTGCAGAGGAAAGAAACAATTTTCTTTTATTAGGAATAGAATCAGAAATGCACTCTTTTGTATTACTCAATGCAAGAAAAGGAAGCAGCAGCATTAAGATAAAAAATCCCTTCATGATCCGAAGGTAGATAATAATTCATAAAAAGAGCGTTTAAGCAAATGCAAATCCTATTTTTGTATAAAGAAAGTTGCCCTATGGAACATCAGAGAAAAGATTGGAATGATATAAAGAGTAATGACAGTTGGTCAATTTTTAAAATCATGTCAGAATTTGTAGAAGCATACGACCGCATGTCAAAAATCGGACCTTGTGTTTCCATATTTGGCTCCGCCAGAACCAAAGAAGAAAATCAGTATTATAGCCTAAGTGTAGAATTAGGTCAGAAGTTAGCCACACTTGGATATGGGATAATCACAGGTGGTGGACCAGGAATCATGGAAGCAGCCAATAAAGGGGCTCAATTAGGTAGAGGTCCTTCGGTAGGTCTCAATATAGATTTACCATTTGAACAAAACAATAATCCATATATTGATAGAAATCACAACATCGAATTCGACTACTTTTTTGTTAGAAAAGTGATTTTTGTGAAATACTCTCAAGCCTTTATTATCCTACCCGGAGGTTTTGGGACCTTGGATGAATTCTTTGAGGCATTAACACTTATTCAAACTAAAAAAATCGTGAAACGACCTGTGGTTTTAATAGGAAAAAGTTATTGGACGGGATTAATGCAGTGGGTCGAAGAAACCATGTTGCGCAAGGAATCGAATATCTCAGAGGAAGATTTAAAATTATATACCATTGTTGATACCGCGGATGAGGCTATCAGTTATATAGAGGACTTTTTCAGGACTCATCAATTGACCCCCAACTTTTAATTAAAAAATAGTTTACCTTTCTTATCTTTGCTCTTCAATGGTACTAGAAATTTTAAAAAATATTATCGCATTTGTTTTTTCAAAACACTTTCTTAAGCATTTAGGCTTAGTGATGTTGTTTTATGTTTCAGTCGTATTGATTATGATGGTTTATCTCTTTTTCTACACCAATCATGGTGAAAAAATTGAGGTTCCAAATTTCACAGGAATGAATTCAGAAAAAGCAAAAGTCGTAATTGAAGACTTAGGTCTTGAATTTCAAATAATGGATTCCATTTACGATCCCAATCTACCTGAGGGTACCGTTAAAGAACAAAGTCCAAAATCCACAGCATTTACTTTGCTTTACGTTAAATCAGGACGAACAATAAGTTTAAGAGTCAGTAAAAAAACCGATTTGATTGCAATGCCAAGTTTAATATTCAAGCAAATTCGTTTTGCGGAGAATATTTTAAAAAGTAGAGGCCTACGCTACATCATCAAGTACAGGCCTACTAGCGAAGCAAATGGCGCCGTATTAGAACAATTATTCAGAGGCAGAAATGTTAAAGGAGGAAGTAAAATACCAATTGGATCACTAGTCACTCTTATTGTTGGTCAGAACGATATAGGGGAGCCTATCGAAATTCCTGATTTTTATGGACAAAGCATGTCTGAAGCCCGGTATATCATGGATACTTTGGGGCTTACCTATACTTTTATTTGTGAGGAGTGTATTACTTCAGAAGATTCCTTGGCAGCTCGAATTGACAGCCAAAGCCCCGAGTATTTAGAAGGGAATACAGTGCCTAAATCAACTCCATTTACCTTGTACATGAAATTAAATTTTAATGGTGACATTGAAAACCCTGAGCGATGAAGAAGAGGATAGTATTTCTTTTAATGTTCTTATGCTCAATATTGGCTTGGGGTCAAGAGATGACACAAGGACCCTTGACCCAGAATATGGCGATCAAACCAGTTCAAATTCTTAAAACTGGAAATACCATTGACAGTTCATTTATATATCAATTAGACACTATATCACTTCCAATTTTTGATGATTTTTCTTCCTCGAAATTTCAACAATATGTTCCAGACTATAATGCAGTTGGAATAAGTAGTTCGGTATTTTACCACTTATTGAATCCAAGTACCAACCTTCCGTTAGGTACAACACAAATTTTTACCAATCAAGTTACCTTCAAACGGGTATATGACGCTGTAAATAGTACTTATATTGACTTTCCATTTACCGCTACAAGTGTTAAAGTAGGAGATTTAGCACATTTTCCGGTGGTCTATCAAACAAGTAATTTATATCCACCCTATTACATTTATGATACCATCGGTGTCGTAGATGTAAGTGATACCATTTGGATCACTAATCCCGCATACACTCAAGACTCGGCAAGACAATTTTTTCAACCTGTCAATGACTTAAGTAAAATTTGGGCTGATAATTACGCCTACCATAACTATCGTTATGGCATGAATCCAAGATCTTTAGGCGTTGCAACATTTGACGGTTTAAATGAAAATGGATATCCCTATCAATTTGGTACTTCTGTTACCAATTATGGTGATCGATTGACCTCTAAACCCATTGATATGAGTCCCTTAAATGCTTCTGATTCTGTTTATTTGAGTTTTTTATACCAGCCCGAAGGATTGGGTGATGTGCCTGAAAGTGGAGATTCATTACTGCTAGAATTTTATGCGCCACAAATCGATCAATGGTTCCATATTTGGAGTGTGAGTGGCACTGCTGTTCACCCTTTCAGAGCGGTCCATGTAAACATAAGTGATCCTAAATTTTTTCAGAAAGGATTTAAATTTCGTATAAGAAATTACGGCGGACTATCTGGGGCTTTAGATCAATTTCATGTAGATTATGTCCATCTGCGCAGCTTGTCTTATTGCAATGATACCATCTTCAAAGACTTTGCTTTTTCTTATCCTTTAAACACCTTATTAAAAAACTACACTGCTGTTCCATGGGATCATTATAAGGCTAGTAGCACCAATAAAATGACTGATTCTTTAGAGGTGAAAGTTTATAATGGAAGCAACAATGCTGAGAATTATCAAAATGGACAAATTAGTATTTTGCAGAATAGTACCACGCAAGGAATGTTTACCTTACCTGGCTTTTTATTAGCAGAAGGTCAAATAAATTACAATCCGTCGTCCTTATTTACCTCCTATCACGACCTTTCGAATGGTTTTGAATACGATAAAACTTTACTTGGAATTCAGCAAGATTTTGAAGTAAAGGCAAGTGCCTCTGCTCAATTTCCAAACTTCACTCAAAACGATTCAACCCTATTTACCCAATCCTTTTATAATTTCTATAGCTATGATGATGGATCAGCTGAGGCAGCCTTCGGTCCGACAGGGGTGCAGGCGCGCTTAGCCATCAGATACGACAGTTACGAAGCTGATTCGCTTATAGGAATTGCTATGCATTTTGTTCCTTCGGTGGTAGATGTCTCACAAAAATTATTTTTACTAAGCGTTTGGGATAATAACAATGGTGTTCCGGGGAATGTATTGTACGAAGACGATGCATTTTCACCAAGGCAACCTGTATATATAAGTGGGCATAATAATTTTGAAACCTACTACTTTACAAATAATGAAAAAGTAGCCGTTGGTACGACATTTTTTGTGGGTTGGAGACAATTAGATCCGAACCGATTAAATTTAGGATTAGATCGAAATATTGATCATGCAAATACCATAAGATACAGTGTAGATGGTGGTAATAATTGGTTCACGTCTCCTTTCCCAGGTTCGGCAATGTTAAGACCAATATTTTCGACACAAATTGATGCCGTTTTAGAGGTGCCTACGAATCCTATTGAAGAAATGCTTGTAATTTATCCTAATCCAAGCAATACCTCTATTACCGTTAGTATGAAAGATAAACATGTAAATCATTTAACTTTATTCAATAGTTTGGGGCAGATAATTAGAAATGTAGAAAGCGATCAAATCGATCTTCATGAACTAGAAAATGGAGTTTATTTTGTTTCTGCTCCAGAAATTTCTACTCGTATTTACAAAGTTATCAAGCAGTGATTGAAGAGAAGGACCTCGAACAAGCTCATGAGGAAGAGGAATTATTTGAACATTATCGATTTACTGCAGATCCAGGTCAAGAATTATTAAGGATTGATAAATTTTTACTTGACCGCCTACCCAATACTTCTAGAAATAAAATCCAAGTGGCCGCCAAAAACGGTAATGTTTTGGTAAACAATCAAATTGTCAAGCAAAATTACAGAATAAAACCTGCTGATATTGTTTCCATTGTGATGCCGTACCCAATTCGGGAAGTCGAATTAATTGCTCAAGATATCCCCATAAATATTGTCTATGAAGACGACGAATTAATCTTAGTCAATAAGACAGTTGATATGGTTGTGCATCCAGCATACGGTCACTATTCAGGAACGCTTGTTAACGCTTTAATTTACCATTTCAAACACCTTCCATCCTTGCCAAAAAACTACTACGGAAGACCCGGATTGGTGCATCGGATAGATAAAAATACTTCCGGGATTCTGCTTGTTGCCAAAACAGAAGATGCTTTAACACATTTAGCAAAACAATTTTACGATAAAACTACAGAGCGCACTTATTGGGCATTAGTTTGGGGTGACGTGAAAAATGATGGAACCATTACAGGAAATGTAGGTCGATCATTAAAAAATAGAAAAGTAATGGCTGTTTTCAAGGATGGGGAATTGGGAAAACATGCCGTAACCCATTATCGTGTTTTAGAACGGTTTGGTTTTGGAACCTTGGTAGAATGCAAACTAGAAACTGGAAGAACCCATCAAATTAGAGTGCATATGCAGTTTTTGGGACATCCTTTGTTCAATGATCCTGAATATGGTGGAAATAAAATTCTACGGGATGCGCACAAAAAAGATTTCAAAATATTTATTGAAAAATGTTTTAATTTGTTGCCTGGACAAGCTTTACATGCCAAAACTTTAGGGTTTGTTCATCCAAAAACCAAAGAAAAAATTAGTTTTTCATCACCACTAAATGAGGGTATGCAAACTTTGCTTGAATCTTGGAGACAATTTACACTTGAAAATTAAAAATTTTTTTTTATTTTTGTTTGCCTTAGAATTATTTCTATTGCCATTAAACTTATAATATGAAGCATTTATTATTGATTGCCTTATTAAATTTTGCATTGTTTTCTACTCTTGATGCACAAACGAATACCCCTAAATATATAAATGAAGCGAATAAGTCGTTTAATTCAGGGCGCTACTTCGAGGCTTTACCGAAACTGCAAGCAGCTTACAAAAAATTAGGAGTAAAAGGCACAATGACTCAAAAAGGTGATATGGCATACAAGGTAGCAGAGTGTTACCGTCTTATGGAACAATTCGACAAAGCTAAGGAATGGTATGCCTCTTCAATTGAATTAAAATATTATGATGTGCAGCCTCTATTATACTTTTGGCAAGGAGAAATGCAACGCATGATGGGAAAATTTGACGATGCGGTTAAAAGTTATAAGGAGTACAAAAAAAGAAAGCCTGCAAATGATTTTTCTCACGATGTAGAATCTGCTATTAAGTCTGTTGAAATGTATAAAGACTTTGAAATTGCTGAATCGAAATTTATAATTAAGAATGAAAGCAAATTAAATAAAGTACAATTTGACATGGCTCCTACTTTTAGCGATAAAAAAGGAATGTCTATTTTGTACGGAACCAGTAGAGAAGATTTAACAACAACTGCAAGAGATCCAATAACAGGAGAAAAATTCATGGACATTTGGACCGCTGAATTTGATCTTAAAAGAAATTTTATCAGTGCAAAAAGTATTGACAATAATAATTTAATCAATACCAGTGCCAATGAAGGTACAGCAGTGATGGATAAAAAAGGAAAGACATTATATTTTACACGTTGTCCTACAAAAGCCAAGCAAAACTTAGGTTGTGATATTTGGAAAGCTGATAAAAGTGGTGAAGAATGGGAAAATGTAATGAAAATTACTTTAAAAACTAGCGATACTATTTCAGTAGGTCATCCATGTATCACAGATGATGGCTTAATGTTAATATTTGCAAGCGATATGCCTGGAGGTAAGGGTGGAAGAGATCTTTGGTATGTAATGTATGACAAAAAGAATAAGATTTGGGATTCAGTTCCAAAGAATATGGGTGCTGAAATCAATACTACTGGAAACGAATTGTTTCCATCAATTGGGTCCAACAATCGTCTATATTTCGCTAGTGATGGACATCCAGGAATTGGAGGTTTAGATATTTTCTATGCGACGCGAGTTGGCGAAGAAAACACAAAAGAAAATCCAGCAAAGTGGTCCTTAGTAACCAATATGCAATACCCAATTAATTCCATTGCAAATGATTATGCAATGGCAGATTTCTTAGACGAGAAAACAGGATTAAGAGGTTATTTTACTTCCGAAAGACAATCGACTACCAACAAAATTTATTCACCAGATATTTGGAGCTTCAGCATTCCTCCTGTACTTTTTGACTTGCGCGTTGTAGTATTTGAAGCAGGGAAGAAATCAAAACGTATAATAGATGCCAAAGTAGAAGTTGTTGGTTCAGACGGAAGTAAGTGGGAAGGAATGACGGATAAAAAAGGTTCAACTATTAAGTGGGATAAGAAAGCAGATGGCGCTCGTTGGATAAACGGAGAAGTGAGTTATACCCTTAAAGCTTCAAAGGATGATTATTTTGAAGATGTTAAAGGGGCAAAATTTACCACTGTAGGCTTAGATAAAAATCAGAGTTTCTTATTAGAACTTCCTTTATTGCCTAAATATCATTTACGAACTCCTGAAATTCGCTATTATTTAGACAAGTGGACCTTTGTTGATGATGCTACCATAACTTCAACAGACTCTCTTAAATTTTTGGATAGTTTATTGACAAACTTTGATTTCATTACTATTGATTTATATTCTCACACCGATGCTAGAGATACAGAAAAACACAATCAAGCCTTGTCTGAAAATAGAGCAAAAGCTGTTTATGTTTATTTAGTAGATCAAAAAGGAATTGATCCTCGTCGTATTCGTCCAGTGGGTAAAGGAGAGTCTGAGCCTGCAAAATGGATAGATGAAAATGGTGTAGAGCAAACATTAACGGAAACTTACATCAATCAATTTAAAACAACTGATCCTGCTAAATTTGAGCGACTGCATCAAATGAACAGAAGAACAGATGTTAAAATTACTAGTGAAAAATACGATCCGAATACTGCAGCTCCTGCAGATCCGAGCTATAAAAAGTTTATCGATCCACTGCCGAGATAAATCTGGTAAAAGCGTTCTTAGGAACGCTTTTTTTTTGTACCTTCAATAGTGGCTGGCAAGGTAAAAGAAATCTATTTACATTACTTGTGGAAAAAGAAACTCATTCCTTTTCATCTACTCTCTTTGGATAACGGACAAGAATTTCAAATCATTCACTACGGAATTTATAATGAAAGTGAATCAGGGCCTGATTTTAGCTTAGCACAAATCATAATAGATGGAATACTTTGGGTTGGTCCTGTAGAAATTCATGTTAAGTCCTCTGATTGGTATTTACATAAACATGAAAAAGATCCAAATTACAATAATGTTATTTTGCATTTCGTACTTGAGAATGATCGAAAAATCATCCAAAACAAACGTGACATTCCGACAATTGCTTTAGCGCAGCACCTCAATAAAGTACATCACCAAGATTTCATCTCCAACTATCACAAAAAACAAGGGCTCTTTTGTCACAATAGTCTTCAATCAAAAGGGCAAGACTTATTTAATCAATTCTCCAATGACTACTTAATACAAAGATTAGAACGGAAATCTAGTGACATAGAAATTGAGGTCAAAAAGAATCTAGAAGAAACACTGTTATTGCTTTTCGCAAAAACTTTAGGTGGATCAATTAATGGCGATACCTTGTCGAACTTTGCTTTCCACTATTTTAAACAATACAAACAAAACGCTTCAGAACAGGCGCTTCTTTATCATTGGACCATGCACATTGAAAAACATTTGGCTTGGAAGACAAAAGGCCTCAGAAACGCTCACAATAGCAAGGAGAAGGTCTTAAAACTTTTTACCGTCTACTATGACTTAGATTTTAATAATGCTATTGATGAACTTCTTAAAACAAAAAATTATCAGCGATTTATTGAACACATTGATACTAGTACATTGAGTACGTTTTTAAAAGACAACTTAAAAATTAACGCCTTAATTCCATTCATTTTTACCCTTAAGAAAAAGAGACTCTTGCCAATTGAGCATGCAGAAATTATTAAACTTTATATGGATATAGATTCCGAGCGCCATAAAATTACACGAATATGGAATGCGAGTAACATAAGTTTAAAAAATGCGGCAGATACACAAGCTTGTTTAGAAATTTATCAGCAATTTTGCAGTAAGAAACTTTGCCACCTGTGTGAGCTCGGAAAAGAAATACTAAAAAAATGAGGCGATTCTTACAGAAAATAATTTTTTTCTTTGAAATGCAATCTTATGGAGTTTGTGGTTGGTGGGCGCGAAAATTAGGAATAAGCACCTATAAAGTTAAGTTAGGTTTTATCTACTTTTCATTTGTTGCCCTGGGTTCGCCTATTTTACTCTACCTTATTATGGCTTGGATCTTAGAGCATAAACATTATTTCAAATTTCAACAAAAGCGAAAAACATCAATTTGGGAAATATAAAAATATTAATTACCGGAAGTAATGGATTACTAGGTCAAAAAATTGTGAAGCAACTCCTTGCCAAGCAAGTTGATTTTTTAGCTACATCTAAAGGGGAAAATAGAAACACGTCTTGTAAAGCACAGAACTATCATAGCCTTGACATTGAAATCAAAGAAGACATTGATGCACTATTTAATTTCTATAAACCCAGTCATGTAATTCACACTGCTGCAATAACAAATGTTGACTATTGTGAGCAAGATCCCGAGATGTGTTATGCCGTAAATGTAAAAGCAACAAAATTATTATGGGAAGCTTCCATTGCCATTGACGCACATTTTCTCTTGCTTTCCACAGACTTTATTTTTGATGGATTAAAGGGAAACTATTTAGAAACAGATGAAGCCAATCCTTTAAGTCATTACGCCAAATCAAAATGGGATGCGGAATTACTATTACATAATGGGATTTATTCCAATTGGTCCATTGTCCGAACGATTATCGTTTATGGAGATGGAGACAACTTAAGTAGGTCTAATTTGATCAGTTGGGCCAAAACTTCCTTAAAGAAAGGAGAGAAAATTTCAGTAATAGACGATCAATTTAGGGCGCCAACTTGGGCGGAAGATTTAGCATGGGCCTGTATCCGTATTTGTGAATTAAACAAACGCGGCGTTTATAATGCTTGTGGTCCGGAGACCTTGTCGATTTACGATATTGTTTGTCGTATTGCTCGTTTTTATAAATATGATGAACAACTAATCCAACGCAGTACCAGTGAACTTTTAAATCAAGCAGCTCAGCGTCCTCCAAGAACTGGATTAAATCTAAATAAATCGAAAATTGAATTGGGATATGCTCCCAAAACAATCGAGGAGACATTGGATCTATTAAAATAATAGACTCCAATTACCTAAAAAATAATATCTTTAGGACTGAAATTAAATTTATACCACAAAATATCAATTGAACAACTAGATTAACTCGCTTTAACTATGAAAAAACTACTTAATAAAAAATCAATCCCACATTTACTAGAAGAGGCTCGTGCCAACGAACATGGATTGAAAAAAACATTAGGAATGTGGTCCTTAATTGCTCTAGGCGTTGGCGCAATTATAGGTGCTGGATTATTTGTTAATACTGGAAGAGCAGCAGCGGAAGCGGCAGGATCTGGCGTAACTTTATCCTTTGCAGTAGCTGCAATTGGATGTGCTTTTGCAGGGTTATGCTATGCGGAATTCGCTTCAACAATTCCAATTGCTGGAAGCGCTTATACTTATTCCTATGCCACTCTAGGTGAAATTGTAGCCTGGATCATTGGATGGTCATTAGTAATGGAATATGCTTTAGGAGCTGCAACCGTCTCTATTGCCTGGAGTGAATATCTGAATAATCTTTTAGGTGGAGCCATTCCATACGAATGGTGCCACTCCCCTTTTGAGCAAAAATTGATTGGAAAAGCTACCATTCCAACCAATGGAATAATGAATCTACCTGCCTTATCTATACTAGGCGTACTTACTTTATTATTAATAAAAGGGACACAAGAATCTGCCTTTATTAATGGTATAATGGTTTTTATAAAGGTCGCTATCGTTTTGATCTTTATTATAGTCGGATGGAACTATATTAAACCCGAAAACCATACACCTTATTTAATTCCAGAAAGTACCATCGGTCATGAAGGAATTTTTAAATGGGGATGGGGTGGTGTACTTGGAGGCGCTGCGATTGTTTTCTTTGCCTTTATTGGTTTTGATGCAGTATCTACAGCAGCACAGGAAGCCAAGAATCCCAAAAGAGATATGCCCATTGGTATATTAGGTTCATTAATTATTTGCACTATTCTGTATATTTTGTTTGCACATGTATTGACCGGTATTGCAAATTGGAAAGAATTCGGTGCGGGCGGTGCAGGAGGTGAAGCATCAGTTTCCTATGCTATTAAAAAAATGGCTGGCTATGAGTGGTTGGGCACAAGTGTTAATATTGCTATATTAGCTGGCTTTTCATCGGTGATTTTAGTGATGTTAATGGGTCAGACAAGGGTGTTTTATTCTATGTCAAATGATGGATTAATCCCTAAATTATTTTCCGATTTGCATCCAAAATTTAAAACTCCCTATAAGTCAAATTTACTTTTACTAGTAATGGTGGGCGGTTTTGCAGCCTTTATTCCAGGAAGCGTGGCAGGAAACCTCACCTCTTTTGGAACCTTGTTTGCCTTCGTAATTGTTTGTGCGGGTATCATTATGATGCGAAAAAATTTCCCAGATTTGGAAAGACCTTTTAAAACTCCATTGGTTCCATTAGTTCCAATTTTAGGAATACTTGTTTGTTTGGCAATGATTGTTGCCTTAGATTTAACTACATTGTCAGTAGCTGGTGTTTGGATGTTAGTAGGACTCTTAATCTATTTTGGATATAGCAAACATCATAGTAAGTTGCGTAAACAAGATCAAGATAAACATTAATATCTAGCATAGAAAAATGAAATAAGAAGGGCTTGACGATCGTTAAGCCCTTCTTTATTTTACCTTATGCCCTTTGAAGACCCTTACTATGTTTCCCCGAAAAATAAAAAAGGGGTGGTTGCATTACTAATTATTTCACTTATCATCGTTTTTACACCAAGATTCTTAAACTATTTTAAGGAACCGATACATCTAGTTATCACTAGAACTCAAGTAGAACTCATAAAAAAAAGACAAGCAAAATACGCTTATAAATATAAAAGTCAATTCAAAAGAAAGACCTACAAAACTGCTCCAAAAAGATTCGACCCCAACAATTACATAGAAGCAGATTGGGCTGCCCTAGGTTTGTCCTTAAAGCAAGTAGCTGTCGTGATGAATTTTACCAAACGAGGTTTGTATTCCAATGAGGATCTGAAAAAGATTTTTGTTATTCCCCCTGCTCTATTTGATCTTATAAAGGATTCTACTTTTTATCCCGTTAAAGAAAATAAACCTTATGAACTCACAAAAGAAAAACTGATTCCAATACGCGCTTTAAATCTAAATGCTGCTCAGACTACGGATTTAGAACAACTCAAAGGCATTGGCCCTTTTTATGCTAAAATGATCCTTAAATATCGCAATGCGCTCGGGGGATTTATAGACAAAAACCAAATTTTAGAAGTCTATAAAATGACTCCAGAGGTATTTGCCATCATAGAAAATAATTGTGTTATTGATCCATCAATTTGCAGAAAGATGAACATTAATACTGCAACAGCCCTTGAATTGCAAGCACATCCATATCTTGATTGGAATCAAGCGAACTCCATTGTAAAAATGAGACTTCAAAAAAATTTCTATAGAAATGTTAACGAATTATTAGAATCTCATTTAATAGATGAAAATACTTTTTTAAAACTATTGCCTTACCTATCTTTGTGACATGACATTGACAGAAAGGCTGAATGCAAGTATTAGGGACGTTAAAGATTTTCCAAAACCTGGAATTGTCTTTAAAGATATAAGTCCCATCATGTTGGACGCTAGTTTATCCAATGATTTATTAGATCAACTGGTTTTAAATTACCAAGACAAGAACATCTCTGCGATTGCTGGTATTGAAAGCAGGGGATTTTTATTTGGCTATCCATTAGCAATGCGTTTAGGAATTCCTTTTATTTTAGTAAGAAAAGAAGGCAAATTACCTTACAACAAAATTGCACATTCGTACGATTTAGAATATGGAAGTGCTGTTATTGAAATTCACGAAGACGCCTTGTCAAAAGGAGATCGAATATTAATTCATGACGATTTACTTGCCACGGGTGGGTCCGCTGATGCAGCTGCTCAATTAATTAAAAAATGTGGAGGAGAGGTCATTGGATTTAATTTTTTGGTTGTGCTAGACTTTTTAAATGGTCAAGAAAAACTTTTA